>NPIE01002548.1_pt1 | contig 115451 bp, 91 predicted proteins | sample 8637661 | NCBI WGS metagenome assembly NPIE01 (sample SAMN07420842, study PRJNA396082) | bioreactor metagenome | isolation source: sample BA12 brine-fed electro-methanogenic bioreactor BA | place: Japan: Kochi | collected 2016-12-09
TGATACAGTATTAACATGCAAATCTTAGCCGATTAGGAGGTTGTATCATGAAGAAATTTTCAATTGCTTTAGGGATCAGTTTAATTTTGGTTGTGCTTATTGTTGGCAGCGGCTTTGCTGCAATTCCTGGCACGGGCTGGTGGTCTGCTTTGTGGGTGCAAAATATTAGCAATAGTGATGGCGCGTTCAGTATGGTTGCCTATGAAAAAAGTTCATCGCCAACATTATTAACATATGACAGTGAATCATTTGCTTTTTCGCCTTCAAAATCATTGGTATATAACCCAGGACTAGCACCGAATTATTCATCTGGAGGACATATTATCGGGTTCACTGATGGATTGCCAAGTGGCTTTGAAGGCTCTGTTGTCCTATCTTCTACTGTTCCTGTTGCTTCAATTTCTCAAATTGCTAACTACAAAAATGGGGGGGTTGGACTTACATTAGGACGAGTTTCAGGAATGTTTCAAGGTGTTGGATCAGAGAATTTAGCGACTGAATTGTATGCTCCTGCAGTAAAGTATAAATATGTAAAATCAACCACGAGTTTGTTTATACAAGCTGCTGAAAAAGATGCAAATGTGACCGTTACATTTAACATGGCAAATGGAGATGTATTTGTTGTCACTCAAAACATAAAAGCAAATCGATCATTTATGTTTGATCTGGCAGGTTTTGTTGATGAGAACGCAATATGTGGGTATAACACAAATACTTCGCCATGTTTTGGATCAGCAATAATAACTTCAGACGAGTTAATTGCTGGTACATTAATTGAACAACCACATTCTGGAACCCCTCTCTCCTACCTTCATGCTATGAGATTAGTAACCCCTAGAGATGAAAGCAATAGAATATATGTTCCCACAGTTAAGAATTATTTTTGTGGAAGTCCGGGTTGTGAAGATTCTGGGGCTACTGTATTAAATGTTGGTGATGATGTTGCTCATGTTACAGTTACTTTAACTGTCACAAAACTTGGAACAAATGCTAACAGGAACCTTGTTAGTCCAGGTGATGTTTATGTTCAAAATGCAGAAATTGCACCTGGCGCAAATTTGAACTTTAGCAAATGGAACAACAATTTAGGCGGATTACCAGCTGGAACCCTTGCGGCTACGGTCATTGAGTCAGATCAACCACTTGTTGGGTTAAGTACTGACTTGATGTACCAAATAGGCCCCCCTCAAAGTAATGCAGAATCTAAATATATTGGTTTTGCTCATGAACTTGCCACACAATATGTTTATGCACCAATGGTAAAAGAATTCTTTGGTCCTTTTACAGGTGGCATAAATGTTCAAAACACTGGACCCTATGCAGATCATGTCATTATCGAATATCATGAGCATGGTACTGACTGGGTTTGCGTAATGGAGACTTTAAAAGAAGTGCCCGTTGGCGGCGCAGCAGAAACTAACTGGGTTTCTAAAGTCGGCCAAAACCAATTTACGCTTTCTGGTGACTGTACATCTTTCACCCAATTAGTAGGGAAAGAATTCAGTGTGAAAGCTTACACTCGAAGTGGACAAAATGTCGTAATGATAGTTGTTGAGAATAATCCTAGTGGCAAATATGACGTCAGCCGTTACGAAGGTATAAACATCGATTAAACTGATTATTTGGTTATTCTCAAAATATTTACCAACTCAAAGGAACTGATCTTTATGTCGGTTCCTTTGTTTTATTAACGGTGGCTTTAGCCTAGAATAATTGTTATGACAGACAATCTCAAGTATTTGTCTTATACGATAATTATAAGTAATTGTTGTCCTTTTGATGAATAACCCCACAATTGCAAAATTTGTCTTACAATAAGAGCTATTGTGCATTTTATAAAATAATGCGTCTGTACTAAATATTATTGAGGATACCAAATTGACAAAAGTATTAATTTCAACTGCATGGAGACATACAAATGAAAATCAACCTTCTGGACGGCTTCTTGTATTTGACATTGAACAAAGAAAAGTTATTCGAGCTTGCCAAATAATTGAACCCCCTTTTCGTAAATATGATCCAAACCCAAGAGGAGGATTTAGAGGGTTGAACGGGATAATTGTTGAAGACGATTTTATCGCAATTGCCAATGCATCCACAATTTTTCTCTATGACAAGCTTTGGAATCCTTTGAAATTCTTTTGGCACCCATCATGTACTGGTATTCATGACATTTTTTATAATTCGGGAATGATTTGGGTTACAAGCACAAACAATGACTTGTTGTTTTGTTTTGACCTGAATGGGAATTTGGTAAAATTTATTGATGTTCGTAAATTTGAGTATATTAAAGATATATCAAACAATAGGATACAACCCTACTTATCTGATGATGGAATCATCAATGGCAAAATAAATTTCAGAGATCCAAGATCTTATGACCATATTATTACCGACGCCTTACATGTAAACAGCTTTATAGTATTAGATAATGGAGATTTTTTAATTTCTTGTGGTTTATTGAGAGTTGTCGATAGATTAACTTTGCATAAATTAAATCACCGGCTAAAACAATCACCTTTATCAAAAATGTATTCTAAATTATACAAATTACATAGGCAAATTCTAAAAAAGGACACCTATGATCGGCTTGATAAATCTGCAACTAAGAAGAGGAATACATTAAGTTTAATTCTTAGGGTGAATCATGAAAATTCAAGTGTGAATGCAATGGTAATTAATGATTGCTTTGTTCCCGGGCATAGTTTGCGGGCATTAGACAATAATCTAATAATATACTTAAATTCATCATCCGGAGAACTTATTGTTTTTGATTCAACCGAATTATCCATTATTTCAAAATCAAAAATTGGGGAAATTTTTTTACGGGGAGCTAGGCAAGTCAATGAACGAAGCCTTATGCTAGGTGACAATAATTATTTGATCCATTTTGATCTAATCAACAGAGAAGTCATCTCAAGAACTTTGATATCAGACGACCCTAATGAATCCGTTTTTGATATTCATATTTTACCCGAGGAATACTCTTTACCCCCAGAGTCTTTTGTGGATCATCACGTAAAATATCTGCCTATTGACCAGAAAAAAATCTTCCCGAATCATTAATATTTAATTGCTTAGACTCAAGTTGCAATTAATTAAGACGCATATAGTAATTAATTGAATGAATGAAAATCGCCTGACTAAATTATTCAAAAATCTAAAACTAACAATTCAAGCCGATAATATCAAGGCTTCACTAATTAAAGGTGGGTTTTGGTCATTAATCATCAACGTTATCAGCAAAATATTAATTTTCGTTATTGGGATTTTGATGATTCGCATCTTGGGAAGACAACAGTATGGAATTTATAGTTACTTCTTCTCTTTAATTTCAATCTCAATCATACCAGTGGAATATGGTATTTCAAATCTTATCATTAGAGAAACTGCTCGTGCAGAGTCAAATGATCAGGCTAACACCATTATTGGCCTTTGGTGGTGGTCATTCCGTATTACCTTATGGGTTTCATTGAGTTTGATCGGGATCATATTGATAATTTTATATTCTACGGGGAAAAGCTGGGTAGATGAATATCAGTTATTCACATTACTTTGGGGACTGCCTCTAATTCTAATCCAATCAATGATCCATCTATCAAGCGCTGCATTGAGAGGAATGAAAAGGATCATTTTGGGTCAGGTGCCCAACATAATTATCATCCCATTATTGTTTATAGTATTCTTTGTGCTGGGTTCAATTATTTGGCCTAATGATCTTTCTCCTGCTTTCGCAATGGCGATAAGATTATTTGCATCAATAATTGCCCTGATTGCAAGTATCATTTTTTTGTTAAAGAATACTCCTCGTGAGATATTTACCTTTAAACCATTATATAACAAAAAATATTGGTTATTAAGTGTTATTCCTTTTGGATTCTCAACTGGCTTAAATATAATGAAAAGCCATGCCAGCATCTTGATTTTGGGTTTCTTTGTTAGCCCTGAACAAATAGCATCCTATCAAGTTGCCGTGAGTGCTGCGGCTATCGCTGTATTAGTTTTACATTCGATGAACACATTACTTGCTCCGCAATTTGCCTCATTGTTCGCAAATAATGAAAAAAGGAAATTACAAAAATTAGTGACTCTTAGTGCACGAGCCGTGTTGTCTTTTAATTTGGTCATATCATTCATCTTTATTTTATTTGGAAAACAAATTCTCATGATTGCTTTCGGGGCTGAAACCGTAGACGCTTATCCAGCGGTATTAATACTATTGGTTGGGCAACTAATAAACTCCTTTATTGGTTCAGTGGCTTTCTTGCTTAATATGACTGGGCATGAAAAGGATGTTATGATAATTGTTAGCATCTCTACGGTTTTGAATATAGTCTTAACCTTTCTGATAGCACCAAGATATGGAATTCTTGGTGCCGCAATTGCTAATTCCGCATCCATAATATTTGACCAAATTGCTATGTTTTTTTATGTTCGTAAGCGTTTAGGTATTATAGGTAATGCACTTGGAAAATAATTTAATTGACCGAGATCTTTCATCTTGGTTAAATTAAAAGTTGGCAGCCAGAATAAAATAATCGTCAACCTATAAGGAGGCCAAAATGAAGACAAAATTATTGATCGTCGGATTAACTATCTCAGTGCTACTGTTAACCGGGTGTGCTGCTGAAGAACCTGAAAGCGCGGCGCCTGCCCCTATCAGCCAGCCTCAAGCAGACCAGGAAGAATTACCCGGCTATCCGGCACCTGCGCAAATTGAAGAAACCGAAAGCGGTTATCCCATCATCGAGGCAACTTTCGACCTTCCCAAAGGCCCAGAATTTCACATCGACAGGCCTGTCTCCTCTACCGATTTCTCCGTAACGGGAACCGGCCCTGCTAATGTTCCCATCATCCTGGTCAACGTATCTAAAGTCGGTGATGTATTGGCCGATACAATCATCAATGAGCAGGGAACCTTTGTCTTCCAGCTGGATCAGGCACTGATAGCGGGTCACACGATCGGCATTCAACTTGGCAATATAGAAGGCACTGAATTTGAGGAAGATCAGTTCGTCTACAGTGAGACCTATTTTGACCGGCCTTACGTTGGCATTCTGTTCGATTTAGTTGTGGTTGAGTAGTATCTTCTTATCGTATGTTCAGTATCGCGATTTGATCTCGTTACCCCCAGATCCATCTTACCCGAAGTGCGACTTTTCAGGGAATAAAAGGAAAATAGATTGTGTAATAAAACGCCTGATAACTCCAGACAGGTGTGACTTGTTCGTTTGCCAATGGATTGAAAATGATGATCAAGGAACCAATCGGTACCATTCTTGCCTTGTGCGCTGAGAAAACCTGATCTGTCTGGAAAGAATCCCACCCTGCATCAGAAAGAAATAATCCTAATGGCCCCTCCCCGCTCGCCTGTGTGCCCGTGCCTCCTATCAGGTAAATGGCATCAAACACATTCGCCACCCCAAACCCATAGCGTTCTTCAGGCAGGTCGATGAAATCCTCCCAGGGGTCTTCCCTGCCCGCATCCCGCGAGGGGAAGTAGCTGATCGCGTCCTTAAGCGCGCCGCCATCATTGCGTCCGCCCAGCACAACGATCCGGTCATCCAGCGCCACCGCTCCGTGGTCCCGCCGAGCGAGCGCCATAGGCGTGCGCGCCTCCCAGGCGTCCGCCTGTGGGTCGTACACAAACACTGTGTCCAGCATGCGCGCCCCATCCCAGCCCCCAAACAGGAACAGCTGCCCTTCAAAATCGGCCAGGGCATACGCGCTGACCGCCAGCGGTAGCCGTGCGCCCGCTGACCAGGCGTCCTGGCGGGGATCATAGACCTCCAGCACGTCCGTGGGGCGCCCGTCCGTTCCCTGCCCTCCGGGCACATAGATCTTCTCGCCGATCAACGCGCCGTGCACTTCCGAGACCGGGGTGGGCTTGTCGGCAAGCTGGACCCAGGCGTCGGTCCCGGGTGAATAACGGAAGGCGGCACTGCTGGGCCCCTCAGGACCCTGGCCGGCGATGGCATACACCTCGCCGTTGTAGGCAGCGGCAGCCATGCCCGCCCGGGCCACAGGCATGGGCGCCAGTTCACGCCAGCGCTCGGCCAGCTCTGCCATGGCCGCGATTTCGGGCGCAGGGGGCGGGATCAATACGTTGAAGGTGAAGGTGACCATGAAGACGGCCAGCAGCAGGATCAACGGTATGCCGAGCCAGGCGGCCTTGCGCAGTTCATGAGCCCACCCGGGGGGTTGAACGGCTTGCGCCTCTCCGCCGCCCGGCACCTCCACCAGGCCGTGCTCAATGCCGTACAGAGTCGCTTCTGTGCGCGACGATACTGAGATCTTCTCGAAGATGTTGCTCAGATGCACCTTAACGGTGTTCGGGCTGATGGTGAGCTGCTGGCCGATCTCGCGGTTGGTTAGCCCTGTGGCCACAAGTTGCAAGATCTCGATTTCGCGTGCGCTGAGGTTGTTCTGATCGCTCATAAATCCCAAACAAGTAATAAATGGCTGGTTGAAATTATACTGGAGATCCCCGAAGCATTGTTTAGGCTGTCAGAGCGTCCAGGTCGGCGCGCACCATCATCTCAACGAGCCTCTCAAAATCCACTTCCGGTTTCCAGCCCAGTTCCGCCCTGGCGGGGGCGGGGTCAGCCACCAGGGGATGCACCTCTGCAGGGCGGTAGAAGGCAGGGTCTTCGACCACATACGCCCGGTAATCCAGCCCAACTACATTAAAAGCCGCCCGGCAGAAATCCCGCACCGTGTGTGCCTGCCCGCTGCCGATCACATAATCCTTGGGCTGATCCCCCTGGAGCATCAGCCACATCGCCTTGACATAATCGCCGGCAAAGCCCCAATCCCGCTGGGCATCGAGGTTGCCCAGGCGCAGCTCATGAGCCAGGTTCATTTTGATCTGTGCCACGCCATGGGTGATCTTGCGGGTGACAAAATCCAGGCCGCGCCGAGGGCTTTCGTGGTTATACAGGACCCCCGATACGGCAAACAAGCCGTGCTTTTGGCGGTAGTTTTGGGTGATCAGGTGCCCGTACACCTTGGCGACGCCGTAAGGGTTGCGCGGGTTGAGGCGCGTGCCAAGATGCTGGGGGGATTCTTCCGCTTCGCCAAACATCTCGCTGGTGGAAGCCTGGTAGAAACGTGCATGGGGGGTCACCATGCGCAGGCAGTCCAGCACACGGGTCACACCCAGCGCGGTAGAATCAGCCGTCAGGACAGCCTGGGCCCACGAGAGCTGAACATTGGACTGCCCGCCCAGGTTGTAGACCTCATCAGGCTGGTAGGTGTCGAAGATGTCGTACAGAGATCCCTGGTCGAGCAGGTCGCCATGGGCAATCTCGATTTGCTCCTGGATATGCTCGATGCGGCTGTAATCGATGGTGCTCGTCCGGCGGACCATGCCCACCACACGGTAACCTTTGCCCAGCAGGTACTCTGCCAGGTAAGACCCATCCTGTCCGGTGATGCCGGTGATCAAAGCAACTTTCACGTGAACTCCTCCTATCCGTTTGAATTGTAACATAGGTGATGAATGGAGAAGAGTGAAGCGTGATTAGAGAAGCATGACCAACCCAACAAAACGAACCCTTCATCGCGCAGGGTAATGCTTTACAAATCTGACTAATTTGGATAAAATAGACAATAACAGTATTTTCTACCTTTAATGGTGGAAATGGATCAATTAAAACAAGACAGTCATCAATTATCCCAAGTTTAATGCGCAACAATGTAAGTTCGTATACCAAACCTTCATTTCTAGAGAGAAAAGTTATATGCAGATAACCCGACAGGCAGATTACGCACTCAGAGCTATCCTATACCTTGCACGGCGCGAAGGCAACCAAAAAGCCCCCACCAGCCAGATCGCAGAATTCCAGGAGATCCCGCCCTCATTCCTGGCGAAGATCATCTCGCAACTGTCGATCGCCGGCATCATCAACACCTCGCGCGGCGCACACGGCGGCGTATCTTTGGCACGCAAACCGGAAGAGATCTCCCTGCTAGATGTGGTTGAAGCCATCGACGGCCCGATCACCCTGAACGAATGCACCAAAGACCCCTCCATTTGCTCTTTTGGCGAATCCTGCCCGATCCACGATGTGTGGTGCGAGACCCAGGCCGACCTGGTCAAACGCTTATCGCAATCAACCTTCGATAAGCTGCTCGAACGCGACAAAGCCAAAGCCGGTTAATCCAGCACCAGGGGTGGTCAATCCCCTCGTCGCCCAGGCAAAAAAGCGGCTGAAGTCCAGCTAATTTATGCCGATCGATGCGTTTAACCCACCAAATGTGACAATTTAACATAAATTGTCCAAATTAACCCTTTTCAAAAAGGTGTTTTGATATTAAAATTGAATTAATCTTTTAGAGCGTTGGATTATTTCGCACTGGGTCAATATTTTAATGGATTTATTACTGATCGTCTTTGTTCTGGTTGTTGTCATCTGCATGGGATATATCCTCAGCAAACCTTTCACCTACCCCAACAGCACACCCGAATCGAAGGATGCCGACGAGGTTGACCTTGAAGATCGCTACCAAATGATCCTTGGCGAGATCAAGTCTTTTGAGCAGGATCGATTAGCTGAGGATGCCCCTGGTGATGTCCTCCCAGGTGAACACGACCAGCGTGACCAAATGATCTCGAGCCCGAGCATGGTCGCCGAGGGTGATCAAACACCCTACGCCAGCCTATCTGAAAGTGGCCCAGACCAGCCCAGCGGAGAACAACTTCCCAAGGGGGCCTCCTACTGCCCCCAATGTGGGTTTGAAGTGCTGTCTAGCGACAAGTTTTGCCTGCACTGCGGCCATCCCCTGCAACCGTAACCCTTAATCCAGACCTGTTTTATAATTGAACCACCATGGCAGCCAACACACCTCCGCACGCGGCCCAGATCGACATCCGCGGGTTATCCAAACGCTTTCAGCACCAGCCGGTGCTGAACCAGCTTTCACTAACGCTACACGATGGTGATCTGTGCATCCTGGTCGGCGATAACGGCGCGGGGAAAACCACGCTGCTGCGAATCCTGGCCGGTCTGGTCCGGCCTTCCCAGGGCGAAGTGAGCGTGTGCGGGTCATCACCGATCAGCGACTCCCGGATCCGCCGTGTGATCGGGTATGTGGGCCACCAACCCATGGTCTACCAGGACCTGACTGCCCGCGAGAACCTGATCCATTATGCCCGTCTGTACCAATTGGAGAAGGGCGAAGAGGCCGTCGCTGAGGTCGTCGCCGCGTTCAACATGGCTGGCTACCAGCATCAACCCGTGCGCACCCTGTCGCGCGGGATGCAGCAGCGCCTCTCGCTGGCACGGGCTACGCTGCATAACCCCGCCATCCTTCTTTTTGATGAGCCCTATACCGGCCTCGACCAGGAAGCAGCGGCTTTCCTCGACCAAAGCCTGCAGCGCCTGAACAGGCCGGGGCGCATCATCCTCCTGGCCGCTCACCGCCCCCAGCGCCTGCTCAAAATCGCCTCGCATGTCGCCTGGCTCAGGGAAGGCGTAATCTGCAAGCACCTCCCGGTGGTTGCCTTGGGTGGCGCACCTGAACTGAACAGCTATCTGCAGGAGGTGTCATGAAAGGCGCTCTGGCCTATTTGGCGGCGGTCTGGCAGGTCTTTCGCAAGGATATCCAGGTCGAATGGCGCGGGCGGCAGGGCATCCCGGTGATGCTGGTGTTCGCCCTGATGATCGTGTTCCTGTTCAATTTCGCTTTGCAGCTTTCCCCCGACCTGCAAGCGGGGCTGGCAGCGGGACTGCTATGGGTCTCCCTGGCCTTTGCCTCCACGCTGGGACTGAACCGCAGCATCAGCCTGGAGCGTGAAAACAACGCCCTGGACGGGCTGCTGCTGGCCCCAGTGGACCGGTCAGCGGTGTTCTTTGGCAAAGCCCTGGGTAATTTCTGTTTCACATCGCTGGTGGGCCTGCTCCTACTGCCGATTGTCAGCCTTTTCTACCAGCAAAATATGCTCAGGCTGCCCCTTGCAGCTGTACTGCTTCTGGGTGTGGCCGCCTACACCAGCCTGGGCACATTGCTTTCGGCCCTGAGCATCCAGGCCCGTACCCGAGATATCCTGCTGCCCGTGCTGCTCTTTCCCCTGGCGCTGCCGATCCTGATCGCCGCGGTGGAAGCCACGCGGGGCCTGCTCTCAGGGCAAACCCTGGCTGAGCTGAGCAGCTGGGTTTATCTCATACTGGCTGGGGCTTTGCTGTTCAACGCGGCCGGTCTGCTGTTCTTCGAAACCATCCTGGAGGAATGAACGTGCCCAAGAAACCCATTTTACTCGTGATCCTTGATATCCTTACCCTCGTTCTCGTCCCGGCCGCCGTTGTGCTGGTGGTGTTTTTCACCCCGGTTGAGGCGGTGATGGGCCCGGTGCAAAAGGTGTTTTACTTCCATGTCTCTGCCGCCTGGGCCGGGATGCTGTGCTTCATCGTGGGGGCGGTGGCAGGTGGAGTTTACCTGTTCACCCGCCGCCTGAATTGGGATTGGCTGTCCACATCGGCGATTGAAGTGGGCCTGGTCTTTGCCCTGATCGCCATCCTGAGCGGGATGATCTGGGCCCGCCCCATCTGGAACACCTGGTGGGTCTGGGACCCGCGCCTCACGACGACAGCCATCATGACACTGGTCTACCTGGCTTATTTCATCCTCAGGTCAGGGTTGAATACCCCTGAAACCCGGGCGCGCCTGGGTGCGGTGTATGCCATTATTGCCGTCCTAACGGTGCCGCTGACCTTCTTTTCAATCCGCTTGTTCCGCACCATCCACCCGGTGGTGATCGCCACAGGGGGCGGCGACAGCCCTGCCTTCAACATGTCACCCCGCATGCTGACGGCGCTGTTTGCCAGCCTGTTTGTGTTCACCCTGATGCTGATCGATCTGGTTTGGCACCGCTACCGGCTGGCGCAATTGCAGCATGAAACCACACCGGAGGTGAACTGACATGCCCGCCAACACAATGAATGAAATGATCCTGGGTTTTGCCGTGATCCTCGGTACCCTGGGGGCGTATGCCCTATCACTGATCATCCGTACAAAAGCAGCCAAGAAGAAGAAAAACCAACCGCGCCAGTGACCTCTGTGGGTTACTAATATTAATCCAATAGTTTGTTAACGATCTTCTATGATTGCCTTAGTATCCTCATACTGAGCAATTAAAGGAATATGAATTGAGGAGATCGAAACATGTCTAAAATTATTGGAATTGACCTGGGGACAACGAACAGTGTTGTGTCTGTGGTTGAAGGCGGGACAGCAACCGTCATTTCCACTGCAGAAGGTTCGCGCCTGCTCCCCTCTGTTGTTGCATTTAATAAACACGGCGAGCGTCTGGTCGGTGTGCCCGCTAAACGACAGGCTGTGGTTAACTCAGAAAACACCATTTCATCGATCAAACGCTTTATGGGCCGACGCTACGATGAAGTTGAATCCGAACGCGAGATGGTGCCCTTTAAAGTCGTTGAAGGGCCGGCGGGCGATGCCCGGGTTCACATCCCGGTGACCGACAAAACCTACACCCCGCAGGAGATCTCAGCCATGATCCTTGAGAAGCTGAAGGCCGATGCTGAAGCCTACCTGGGGCAGACCGTCACCCGCGCGGTGATCACCGTCCCTGCGTACTTCAATGACAGCCAGCGCCAGGCTACAAAGGACGCCGGTAAGATCGCAGGCCTGGAAGTGATGCGAATCATCAACGAGCCGACCGCGTCTGCCCTCGCTTACGGGCTGGACAAAAAGGAAAGCGAGATCATCCTCGTCTTTGACCTGGGCGGCGGCACATTCGATGTGTCCCTGCTCGAAGTGGGCGAAGGCGTGATCGAAGTCAAAGCCACCAACGGTGATACGCACCTGGGCGGCGACGACTGGGACGAAGTGATTGTTAACTGGGCGGCGGACGAGTTCAAGAGGGAGCAGGGCATTGACCTGCGTGAAGACCGCCAGGCTTTGCAGCGCCTGCGCGAGGCTGCCGAAAAGGCGAAGATCGAATTAAGCTCCGTGATGGAGACGGAAATCAACCTGCCTTATGTGACTGCCGATGCCAGCGGGCCCAAGCACCTGCTGCTTAAACTCAACCGGGCGAAGTTCGAACAAATGACATCCCACCTGGTGGAACGGGCAAAGGGTCCGTTCAATGCAGCCATCAAAGACGCTAACCTGAGTGTTGAACAAATCGACGAAGTGGTTCTTGTGGGCGGCGCAACCCGCATGCCTATGATCCAGAACCTGGTGCGCGACCTGACCGGCGGCAAAGAGCCCAACAAGGGCGTCAACCCCGACGAAGTTGTCTCGCTGGGTGCCGCGATCCAGGGCGGCGTGCTGGCAGGTGATGTCAAAGACGTCCTCCTGCTGGATGTGACCCCCCTGTCCCTGGGTGTTGAAACCCTCGGCGGCGTGATGACCACCTTGATCGAGCGCAACACGACCATCCCGGTCAAGAAAACGGAAGTGTTCTCCACGGCGGAGGACAGCCAAACCTCCGTGGACGTTCATGTGCTGCAAGGCGAGCGCCCCATGGCTGCGGATAATATGAGCCTGGGCCGCTTCCGCCTGGACGGCATTCCCCCGGCACCGCGCGGCATTCCGCAGATTGAGGTCACCTTCGATATCGACGCCAATGGCATCCTGAATGTGACCGCAAAGGACAAGGCCAGCGGCAAGGAACAGAAGATCACCATCACAGCCTCCACCAACCTCGACAAATCCGATATTGAACGGATGGTCGGAGAGGCCGCGATGAATCGTACCGCTGATGAAGAGCGCAAAGCCTTGGTTGAAATTCGCAACCAGGGCGACAGCCTGGCTTATCAAGCCGAGAAGCTGCTCAAGGATATGGGCGACAAGATCGCTGCCGATCAGCGCTCCAGCGTGGAGAGCAAGGTCAACAACCTGCGTGAAGCGATCCAGGGTGAGGATAAAAACCACATCCAAAGCCTGATGGACGCCTTGCAGGCAGACCTACAATCCATCGGACAGGCTGCCTACACGCAGTCCGGTGAAGGGCCGCAGGCTGGCAGCGCATCTGGACAAGCCCCTGAAAGCGACGGCAGCACAGAGGATGAAGATGTCGTCGAAGGCGAGTTCAGAGAAGCATAAAAGTAACCGGTACAACCAAAGTTAACCATACAAGGCTGGCCTGAAGGCCAGCCTTGTCTTGATTTAAGCGCACACACAACAAATGAAGACAACGCAGAGGATGAGGGGGGCATCCTAATGCGCTGCCTTCATCTATATTTTATCACATTATTTGATAAATATATACATTAAATAGATTAATACTGTATTAATTTTATGCGATATTATTTTGGCCCTGTGGGACCGGGAATACCCAGTTGTAAACCCTCCTGCGCCGCGATTGCACAAAAAAGCCCCCGATCCTGACGATCAGGGGCTTGATTCCATGGATTACGATGCGAGATCAGAGCCAGCCGCGCAGTTCCATAGCTTTGACCACTTTGTCGATCGCCACCATGTAGGCTGCATCGCGCATAAAAACATCCTGCGAACGGGACATCTCATACACGCCTGTAAACGCCTGGGTCATTTTGTCGTCCAGTTTCTCGAGAACCTCTTCCTTGGTCCAATAGAAATTCATATCGTTTTGAACCCCTTCAAAGTACGACGTGGTCACGCCGCCCGCATTGCACAGGAAGTCAGGGATCACAAAGATGCCCCGTTCCTTGAGCACCTCGTCCGCATCGGGGGTGGTAGGCCCGTTGGCGCCTTCGGCTACAATCTTCACCCGGTCGTGCACCATCTGGACAGTGTTGGCGTTGACCTGCCCTTCCAGGGCAGCTGGGATGAGCACATCCACTTCCTTGGCGATCCATGCGTCGCCATCTTCAATGGTGTAACCCTCCTTGATGGCCGCATCCTTATTGATGGTGCCGTACTGGTCGGTAATGCCCATCAGGAAATCCAGGTCAATGCCGTCTGCCTTGCTGACGGTGTAGGCCGCCCGGTCTTCCCTGTCCCAATAGCTCACACAGACCACCTTGCCGCCCAGTTGCTGGATAAAGCCCTCTGCGGCATACTGGGCCACATTGCCGAAGCCCTGGATCGCGGCGACGGTTTGGGTCGAATCGATTTTGAGCTTTTTCATAGCCTCGCGCACGGTGTAAATCACGCCGTAGCCGGTGGCTTCGGTGCGCCCCAGGGAACCGCCCCCGCCCACTGGCTTGCCGGTGATCACCCCGGGGGTGTATTGCCCGGTGATGAGCGAATACTCATCCATCATCCACCCCATCATTTGGGGGTTGGTGCCCACATCGGGTGCGGGCACATCCTGCCGCGGGCCGATCACCCGCCACAGGCTGCGAACAAAGGCCCGGCACAGGCGTTCTTTTTCATCCATCGATAAGGTGGCCGGGTCAAGGACGATGCCGCCCTTGCCGCCGCCCAGGGGAATATCTGCGACGGCACATTTCCAGGTCATCCACATGGCCAGGGCGCGCACGGTATCCGCTGTTTCAGCAGGATGGAAGCGCAATCCGCCTTTTGCAGGCCCGCGGGCATCGTTGTGTTGCACACGATAACCCTGGAAGACGCGCATGCTGCCGTCATCCATGCGCACCGGGATGCGGATATGGTACTCCCGCATCGGAAAGCGCAGCATCTCGCGAATTTGATGGTCGAGGCCTAAAAGGTCCGCTACCTGGTCAAACTGCTGTTGAGCCATGGTAAATGCATTGGTGTTTTCTGACATAATCTCTCCTATTGATTGGGTTTGGTGAGGTTTGGCGCCCCAGAACCACAAGACGCCGGATGCTTCACAGGGCCAATTATAATCAAAAACACGCCAGCACCTCGGATGGGTACCCGCGTGTTTCCTCGCTCAGTTTTCTCTGAATGAAGAACATGCCTGCTCCACATTTGCCTGATTTGCCTTAACCATATCCGAGATCGACCCACCCGTCAATATGAGCCGTGTACATACAAGCGGATGACATTCATCATCACCCTGGAATGCCGCGCCTCCCCATCGCACCCGGATTGGGCTAAATTTGGAACTATCCTCACATGATTTACGTCTATGAGACGAATGCAATCAAAGCATCTAACATACCATCAATTTGGAGGATCACAATGATCAAAAAATATAGCTTAATGTTTATCAGCCTTGTCGTCATCGGTCTGCTTGCCGCGTGCTCGCCCTCAGCCGCACCCAGCGCTGAGACCCCCCGCACCATGTCCGTCAATGGCATCGGCAGAGTGACAATTGTGCCCGACATGGCCACCATCAATATCGGCGTACGCACGGAAGCCGAAGTCGTAACCGACGCCCTGGATGGCAACACCGCCCAGGCGAATGCCATCGCCCGCGCTCTGAAGGATTTGGGGATTGAAGAGAAGGACATCCAAACCTCGAACTTTAACATTTATCCGAGCGAACGCTATGACCCCATGACCGGCCAGGTGCAGGGACGCTTCTTCGTGGTGGAAAACACCGTCAACGTGACAGTCCGGGAACTCACGAGCCTGGGCGAGGTGCTCAATGCTGTAGTTAATGCCGGGGCTAATTCGATCTATGGTATTTCGTTCAACGTCGAAGATCGAACCGCCGCAGTGGCCGAGGCCCGTGAATTGGCGATCGAAGATGCCAAAACAAAGGCCGGCGACATTGCTGCCGCCGCTGGAGTTGAACTGGGCGAGATCATTGGCATCAGCGTGTATGAGGGCAGCGTGCCCTTCACCTATTACGATGCAAAAGGCGGCTCAGCCGCTGTCGAGGCCGCAGTTCCGATTGCCGCCGGCACCCTGACCATCACCATGGAAGCCAGCCTGAGCTACTCGATTAAATAAACTAACTGACAACCAACCCCTCAATACGAAAGACATGCCGCACAGCATGTCTTTCGCCTTTTAATAAGTGATTTTAATCTCCTGAGCTGGTCTTATTTGAGTCATTTGTGGGTATACTGAGTTCCCTTACCCAATTTCAACATTCCCACACGCATTGGACAAGGACATAGTCGTTTAATTTAAGAATAGGAGATTATAAAATGCAAATTGTTGCCGACAGCGGTTATGACCTGTCACCCCAGCAAAAAGCACACCTTACGATCCATACCCTGCCTCTCAAGCTCACATTAAGTGACGTTTCCTATCGCAGCGGCGTCGATATCCAACCGGAAGAATTCTATGCCCTGCTGGCAGAAACCGAGGATATGCCCGTCACCTCAACACCTTCACAAGGCGAATTTCTAGAAATTTACCAGCAGCTCGCCGAGAAAAGTGAAGAGATCCTCTCAATTCACGTTTCATCGGGCCTGAGCGGCACGTTCGATATCGCCCGGTCTGCGGCCAATCAATTGCCAGAGGCAAACATCACCCTGGTCGATACCCGCTCACTTTCCGCTGAGATGGGCTGGCAAATTGAAGCCGCAGCCAAGGGTATTAAGGCAGGCTGGCCGCTTGAGTCCATCATCGAAACCATGGATAAGGTCCGGCAGGCCACGGAAATGGTTTTTACCCTGCCAGACCTCGCTTACCTGATCCATGGCGGCCGGATTGGCCACCTGAAGGGTCTGCTGGCAAACCTGCTGGGGATCAAGCCTTTGATCGGGGTTGATAAAACGGATGGAAAATACTACGACCGCGGCAAAGCGCGCACGTTTCAACGCGCCATTAAAGCGATTCCCGCCTATATCGCCGGTAAATTTGCTGAAGGCACCCATCTGCAAGCCCAAATCGGCCATGCTGGCAACCCTGAAGGGGCAGCCATGCTGAAAGAAGTCATAGAGGCCCTGTTTACGTGCGATTGGCTGCCAGACTGCTCTATTTCACCCGTTCTGGGCGCACATACCGGCCGGGGACTGGTCGGTGTGGTGTTTGCCCCGGTGAGCAGCCTGCCAGCAACAGCCTGAGGACTTGACGAAACCTGACCATCAGCGCGGTTTGAATTCCACAACGTAAAAAAACAGCCCCGATGGCAACTGAGCGCTCGGGGCTGCAGTATTTTTTGAACAATGCCTATGGCATGGGGTTATTGTTGGCCCAATCATCACCAAGAATCGCGATGATGTCGAAGCCATTCTCGACATCTTCGTAATAATAGATGTTGAGCGACGTGATCCCAGCGGCCTGTGCAAGGAACTTTAACGCGTAGGGGGTGCTGTTATAGACATGGATTTGGCTGAACACCGTATACTCAGCATTTGTCTCTTCGACGATGTTAAAACCCTGCTGGCGGAGCCACTCAGCGGTTTCGTTTGCCAAACCTGCATGGGAAGACCCGTTGCGAACGGAAACCCGGGCGCCCTCTTTAGCGATGATCTCGCTCATCTCACCCTCGGCCACCGGCCCGAGAATGTCTCCGATGCCAAACACCTCATCCCGCAGCAGGCGGATCTTATCCGGCACCGGCCGGAGGATATCCAGGCCATCTTCCGATTCAGCCATGGTGGTATATTCGTTGCTGATCACCAGGGATTTTATGTCATTCTGGTCAATCTCCAGGACTGACCAGCCCAGCTTGATCACCTCGTTCAGGGTCATATTCGTGTGGACGCCGGCGGAAATATCGTTGTAGATCTGCGGCGCGTTGGCGACCAGTTTGGGCATCATATCAAACTCAAGGATGCGGTCCCGCACAGCCATGATGAAATGCTGCTGCCGTCTTGCGCGGTCAAAATCGCCCCCTTCCCCCGTCCGGGCACGAACGTAAGCCAGGGCATATTCACCCGGCAGGGTGACTACACCGGGTTCAATGGTGACGGTGTTCCATTGACCGCGCCGGTCGAGCACCATTGGCTCTTCAAAGGTCAGCCTGACACCGTCAATGTGATCGATAAAATCCACAAATGCCTGAAAATCGATCTGGGCATAATAGTGAATCGGGACGCCCAGGAACTCTTCGACAGTTTTCATGGCCAATCCTGCACCCCCGCCGGGCAGGTTGTACACCTCGCCCAGGTAATAGGCCGTGTTGATCTTGTTGTAATCGAACCCGGGGATCGGCACCCACAGGTCGCGGGGAATTGAGAGCATGCCTGCCGTGTTGCTGAGGGGATCAAAGGTCATCAGGATCATCGTGTCCGTGCGCGGGGTATCCCCGGCTTCCCAATCGCGGTAGTCCAGGCCCATCAGGAGAAGGTTTACACGGCTGACGCCGTCCCAGGGGTCCGGACTGGGCAAGCCAGCCGATGGCACAGCGGGTGCTACCGGGGACTGGCCGCTGTCTTCGCCGTTATCCTCACCGGAGGAGGGTTGCTGGATCACAGGGTCGCCGGGCAGTGAAAAGGTCTGGTTAGTGGCGACCACATGCCTGACCGCCCGGAAGCCAAAGAAAGCGCCAACCAGGGCCAGCAAAACCATCGCACCCAGGATGATGCGGGTCGTACGGTCTTTGGGGAAGTTTTTACCAATATTTTTCAGGAAGGACATCTTCTGATCCTTGATTATCGCGTATATAACGATCAAACAGGGAATCTGCTGAACAAAGACCTTGTTTGAATGTAAAAAAATACTTTAATGGAAAGGTCACTCCAGCGGAGGCGGCGGCACAGGCAGATCGGCTTTGTCTGTGTCGACCCACTTGTCGCCCTCATCGATTAGCATCACCGGGATGTCATCTACGATGGGGTATTTCCGGCCGCATTCCTGGCAAATCAGCCAGCTCTCTTGGTAGAATTCAAGCAGCCCATCACTTTCCTGTACACAGTTTGGGCAGCGAAGCATTTCCAGCAATTCTTGATTGACCATCTAACCTCCGAGGTACCGTCCTCTCACATGTTCCTGAACGGGACGGGTTAATTCTATACCAAATCACGCAATCCGTCTACCAACACCCTCTGGCAAGCCTGCAAAAGGCATGTCCTGGCCGATTCAGTCGCTATCCTGCTCTGGGATTTCCGTCCCGGGGCCATACTCATAAACCGCCTGCCAGGCCTGAAAACGGGTAAAGTAAGCATCCGAAAAGTGCACCAGGTCGTTGCGGTAAACAGTGCGGGTCACATTGATATCCGCACCTTCGGCAGCATAATCCACCTGTTTGATGGTGCCGGTGGAAAGATCGGCGTTTTCACGGTAGAGCGGATCGGGCGCCGGGACCACATTCGTCGGCCCGGTGGTCTGCCAGCTGACCGTGCGCCCGTCACTGGTGGAATAAAACTTCCAGGTCAGGGAATAATTCCCCATGTAGGTTTCCATCAGGAGCCAATGGTCGGTATCGTTGGTGAACTTCATATCGACGATGGGCACATAAACCGTCGCATCCAGACCTGCCAGGTAAGAGTCACGCACGCCGTTGCTGCGCTGCTCGTAATATCCAACCCGGTATGAGTGGGCATACCGTTCCACGATCGGGAAACCGGCAAAGAAAGCCGCCCTGAACAGGGTGGTGCTCACCTGGCACACGCCACCGCCGATGCCCTGAATGGTCTGCCCGCCATAGATGATGGGCGCTTCGGCGTAGCCGCTGTCTAGACTGATATTGCCCAGCGCTTGCGCCATAGAGAAAGTCTCTCCCGGGGCAATCAGCAAACCATGAAAACGGGCAGATGCCGCCCGGATGTTTTGCACACGGGCAGCCTCAGAGCCAAAGAAATACGAGGTCTCCTGGTGAACCAATTCGGTGATGCCCAGCTCTTCACCGGTGGCTGAGTCCGTCACCGCTGGGTTAAGGGTGGTAAAGGCCAGGCCGATCTCATGGGCACCATCAACCAAATTAGCGTTGATCTTTTCAACGCTTGCCTCAATATCCAGTTCGCGCCCGATCACTGCCGGTTCCATCACATCCAGCTGACGCGTGTCGTCATTGAAGATAAACCGGGCATTGACGGGATTCACCGATAAGCTGGGCGCCAGGCTGCTCAGATACACATTGAAGAGATTCTCGTTGACCCCGATCCGGTAAGCCGGTTCATCCGCTTGATCGCCGTCAACCCTGCGGACGTTAAGCATGGCCGCCAAGTCCTCCGGTGCAATCGACCAGGATAGGGCCTCCCCGCCTTCAGGGTCAGGGGCGGTCAGCACCAGGGGCTCGCTGAGAATCGCTCGCGCCAGCACCGCCTGGGGGCCGACATCCATGATCACGGGCTCGGTTTCTTCAACCAAAAGGGGAATGACCGCATCCTGCATTTGCAGGAGCGTAGGGGCAATGGCCCCCAGGGTGCCGGGGATATCCACCTCGCGGCCAACCTGGCCACTGACCACCACCACGTCGGTGTTTTGCAGTGCCAATGAAGCTTCAACCACCGGCTGGTCGATCTCTGCTGCAATGGACTGCAGGACACTTAATGCCATGCGTTCATCGTAACTGGCGACGGGGGAAATCTGCACGCCGGAGAACCAGGCTTGCGCCTTCTCAACGAGGTTCGTGGGCAGCCAATGCTGGCGGCCTACGCCAAAGGCTTCTTCGGCGCTGGTGGAGGGGTCAATCCGGTAGCCCAGATCGTTCGGGGTAAATTCCCAGGCCTGGTCTTTGTAGGTGAACTGCAGGTGGCCCTCCTGGGCATACCGCAAGGCTTCACCCAATATTTGGTGCGTCTCTTCGAGGGTCATACCCGACAGGTCAATTTCCTGCACATGCACACCCGGGTATACCCGATCGGCATACACCACCTCAAACCCCAGCAAGGCCAGGCCGATCACCAGTCCAAAAACTACCAGGGTCACCGGAAGGGCCATTAAAACCCGAATCAGTGTGTTTTTTGAAGCGTTATTCGAGCTGTTTGTATTCATCATAGCATCCGATTATACTGTACACGCCTTAAAATAGCGTTAGAAGCCCATACATCAACCTTTAAGACGCTTGGGGAGAACGCAATGTTCCATAGGTTACAAGAAGGCTGCCAGACCATCGCCTTTACCTGTATAATTAACCTGGGTTGAACCGTCAATGCAGAGGCAGGCTACATTATGACCGCTTCCATGATCATCCTGATCGTCATCATTATCAGTGCCCTGGTACTTTTTTCCATTGAGACCCTGCCGGCAGATGTGATCGCCCTGGGCCTCATGATGGCCCTGATCCTGACCGGCGTGCTGCCGGCTCAGGTTGCCTTTGAGGGATTTGGAAGCGACACCTCCATGATGATCCTGGGGATCTTGATCCTGACTGCGGCATTGGTGCGCACAGGCATCGTCCAGATTCTCTCCCGCAGGATCTTTCAGTCCGTCGGTGAAAACAAAAAGCAATTTTATTGGATCATCACGGGTTCCGCAGGCCTGATCAGCGCTTTTATTTCCAACACAGCCACTGCGGCATTTTATACACCCATGACCATCGGCCTGTCTCGACGTTTGAAAATCCACCCGTCGAAAATGCTGATGCCTATGGCCTTTGCCACAATCCTGGCCAGCTCGGTCACACTGGTGGGCACATCAACCAACGTGGTAGTCAGCGGCCTGCTGACGCAATACGGGCTGGCACCTTTGGGGATGTTCGAACTCACGGTGGTAGGCGTGCCTATATTGATCGTCGGACTGCTGTATATGTACTTTATCGGACGGCACCTGATCCCCGTCCGGGATTCAAAGGCCCCTGATCCCCAGGCGGATATCCTCGCATACTGTTCAGAGTTCAAGGTGAACCCAGAATCACCCTGGGCGGGAAAATCGCTCAACGAGATCGGCCTGGGGCAGGACTACGACCTGTACATCCTGCGGATCTTAAAAGAAACCGGCTTTCCTGTCACGCCCCGCGCCGGCACCGTTCTTCAACCCGGTGACCGGGTGTTGATCGAAGGGAATAAAACCAACCTGCTCACATTGCGGGAGAAGAATTTTGTTGAATTTACCGGCGAATTTGAACAAAATTCCGAAATGACCAAAAACCTCTCCCTGGCCGAGGTGATCCTGCTACCCGGGTCGCCACTGATCGGCCGTACCCTGCGCGGGGTGAGCTTCAGGGATCGTTACGGCCTGCAGGTTCTGGGCATCAATCGCAAGGGGGAAACCATCCGGCACCGCATCAGCCTGACCCGACTGCAAGTCGGCGACCAGTTGCTGCTGCAGGGTAACCCGGAAACGATCCAAACCCTGGGGAAGAATATCAACTTCCGGGTGGTCTCAGGTGAACTGGATATCATGCCCGAGACAAAAAAATCCTCCCTGGCATTGGCTATTTTTGGCGGCGTGATCCTGCTGGTTTCGGTCAATGTCATTTCGCTGCCCGTCGGTGTGATGCTGGGCGCCCTGGCAGTCTTCATCACCCGCTGCATCACCCCCGAAGAGGCTTATCGTCAGGTGAACTGGAGTGCCTGGCTGCTGATTGCCTGCATGCTGTCGCTCGGCCGGGCCATGGAGGTGACCGGTTTGGCCTCATTATTGGCGGATGAGATCGTGGAACTGATCGGGCTTTCCAACCCTATCCTGCTCCTTTCGACATTTTTCTTCCTGTCCCTGGCGCTGACCCAGCCCATGTCGAACCAGGCAGCAGCGGTGATCATCACCCCCATTGCCATGCAAGCCGCCCTGCATCTGGGCTTGAACCCCCGCACCTTTGCCATCATGATCGCCATCGGCGCGAGCAATTCCTTCATCACCCCGTTAGAGCCAGCCTGCCTGATGGTATACGGCCCCGGCAATTATCGCTTTTTCGATTTTGTCAAAGTCGGGTCCATCCTGACGATCCTGATTTATGTGATTGCGGTGGTGATGGTCCCCTGGCTGTGGCCGCTGTAACTTCGCATTTAATCCCCCCAATTACCCCTTAGCCCCCTTCTTCGGCGCGCAGCAAAAGCTGCTCCGCCTGTGAGAACACCTGTCTCCTCAGCAGGACTATGGAGATCAGCACGGTGATGCTGGCGGTCACAAAGATTGAACCCGAGACTACAAACTGGTAGAAACCGGCGTAGGCCGGGTTCTGACCGGACAGCACCATGCCCGCCATTGCACCTGGAATCCACACAATCCCCAGGGAGCGCAACCCATTGATGTTAGGCGTCAGGGCAGCGGAGACCGCACGGCGGGTGTATGGACGGATGACCTGTTCTGGAGACGCACCCAGCGCCAGGCCGGCTTCGATTTGACCGACATGCGAGGTAACCTCGGAGCGGAAGCGTTCGATCATCAGGGCGTTGGTGTTCATGGCGCCATACACCATCATGCTGCCGATGGGGATGATGGAAGTGAGGGCCTGCTCAATCACACCCAGGAAGGTCATCACGGAGATCACCAGGCCTGCCCCTGCAGCAATCCCGGCCAGGGAGATCCACAGGGCGTTGGGGATGTTCTTTACCCGCTGGATGGTCATTACGCTGGCGGCGGCGATCATCGCAATGATGACCGGGATGGCGATCCACATGTCAGCACTGAAGATAACGGTGAGCAGAAACCCCACCAGCACGATCTGCGCGATGCCCCGCCCCAAAGACACCAGAATGTCCTTTTTGAGGCCCAGTTTGAGGCGGTCCGTCACCCAGACAATCAGTAAAGCCGCCACCATGGTGATGCCTGCCTGGGCAGCACCCAACCAGACCTGATTTTCAATCCATCTACTCAACATCCAGCACCTCCGCTGTGGAGCCGTCTGCCACCAGCCGGCCTTCATCAAGCAGCAGCACCCGTTCAGCCAGCCGTTTCACCTGGTCCCGGTCGTGGGTGACCAGGATGCAGGTCACATTTTGGGTATTGATGACGGAAAGGATCGTCTCTTCCACATCTCGTTTTGCTGCCTGGTCCAGGGCGGAGGTGGGTTCATCCAGCAGCAGGGCTTCAGGCTGGTTTGCCAGGGTGCGTGCCAGGTTAACACGCTGGGCCTCACCGCCAGACAGCTTACTGACCTCGCGATCTTCTAAGCCAGCCAGGTCAACACCGGATAGCAGAGATCGGATCGTGTCGTCGCTGAGAGTCTCCCCGTGGGCATGCGGCCCAAAACGGAGGTTGTCCGCGACCGTACCCGGAAACAGGTTTGGGCTTTGCATGACCATCCCCAGGCGCTGCCGCAGCAGACGCGGGGAAATTTCGCGGTAATCCTGGCCGCTGATCCGGATTGTCCCTGAGGTGGGTTCGTCCAGCCGGTTTAGCAACCGGATCAGGGTGCTCTTTCCCACCCCTGAAGGGCCAAATACAGCCACACGCTCCCCGGCCCAGACCTCAAAACTGACCTCCGACAGAATGGTCTGACCTTCAATTTGATAAGTCAAACCCTCCACGCTCAAAAATGGTTCTGTAGATTGTCTCATCACATTTTTGTTTTCCTGCGCCAATAAAATCTCCCTCCTGCAACGAATTCAATCCAGGGAAGTTGCTAAAACTTGGTCAATCGCCGATTGCAGCTCGCTGAACGAGCCGAATGCGCCAATTTTCTGGTAGCGTAAAGCCCCTTCAGTATCCAGTATAAAGGTCTCGGGCACCGCCTTGACCTGGTAGATCCTTGAAATCTCGCTGCGCAGGTCTGGCCCGCTCGGGTAGGTGATGCCATGATTTGCCAGGTACACACGCGAGGCATTTTCTGTGTCCATATAGGCCACGCCAAGGAAGATCACACCCCGGTTTTCGCCATCGTCCTGGTAATGCTGCCAGGCCTGTTCGAGCAGGGCTGCTTCCTGGTCGCAGGTAGTGCACCAGGACGCCCAGAAATTGATCAAAACCACCTGGCCGCGCAGGTCCTCAGTGTTGATCACTTCGCCCGTGTAGGTCCGGAGGGTGAAATCCCGGGGCGGCTCACCCAGCCTGACGGGAGTCGCATCGTTCTGAAACAAGCGGATGCCCATCAGCACCAAAACGACCAGCACCCCGGCAAATGCGGCGACCGCCCATAGGCTGATCCGTTTCGGCTGTTCGGTTGACGTTTGAGGCGTGGCTTCCGGCATGAGGCTAATTCCGTTTTTTCTGATCTTGATCGTCCGGCTCTATCGCTTGGCTCCCCGGAACCCCTCTTTCAGCAGGCGCTTGCCGCGCGGGGCGCTTTAGGTTGGCCACCAGCAGGGCAAAAGCACCAAGAACGATAATTGGCGGGGCCAGGTACAGCACCCAGTTCAAACCGCGGCGCGGCGGCTCGCCTGAAACCTGGTCGCCATATTGGGCAATGAAGTAATCCTTGATCTCGCGTTCAGACCAGCCCTGGGCCAGCTGCTCACGAATGAGATCACGCCATTGCTGGCAGGCCTCCAGGGGGCACACATCCAATGACAGGTTGTCGCAAATAGGACAATAAAGCTGGCTGGCAATGCGGTTGACTTCGTCATCTGAGGGGGTCGGCACCTGCGCTCGGGCAGGGTGTACGGGCAGCACCGTACTGAGCAGGACAGCCAGCAACAGGATCAGGCGGTATTTGGGTGCAGAGATCGGATTTGACATCGACAATAAGTGTTCGTGTAGAGTGACCCTAAGGATACCATACACAACCGCCTCGTGGAGAGGCGGTTCGTCATCCCTGGGCGGGTCAATGATCACAGAATATGGATAATTCAGCAGCCGGGCGGCCGATACACCCGGCTGCGGAGTGTGGAAACTATCGGATGCCTATTCTTCCAGTGTGGTGTATACATCCGGGACTGGGTGCCTGCCTGACCAAACCACCCGCCGGAAGTATGTTGGGTCGGTGTTGCCCTCCGAGTTGATCAACAGCACCTCTGAACGGCTGTCTAAATTGAGGGACTCACGCAGAGGGGCGTATTCCGGCCGCTGCATGATGAACATCAGGGCACCCAGTGTGGCTGCACCTGATTCACCGGATACCACGAAGGGATCGCCTGCCAGCGGTACGCCGTACACGCGCATGCCCTTGGCGGCAACATAATCCGGGCATTTGACGAAGGCGTCGGCTGTGTCCCATAACACGCGCCAGGCCTGGGGGTTCGGGTCGCCGCACGCCAGCCCTGCCATGATCGTATCCAGGTCACCGTCAAAGCTGTACGGCTGGCCATCACCGATCTCTGCCGAATGGTACAGGCAGGCGGCTTTGTCGGGCTCAACCACCACCGAGCGCGGCCGCCCCGGCCCGAGCAACTGGCTGTAAAAGCCCAGGGTTGCAGCGGCAAGCGAGCCTACACCCGCCTGAACCAAAACATGGCTGGGTTTAATGATGCCCTGGGCAGCGAGCTGCTCCTGGGTTTCAGCGAACATGGTGGTGTACCCCTGCATCACCCAGCGGGGGATATCTTCATACCCCGGCCAGGACGTATCGGAAATGACCTGCCAGCCGTTCTTTTGCGCATCCTCGTTCACCTGACGGACAGCATCGTCGTAGGTGCCCTCAATCACAACCACTTTGGCGCCATTGCTTTCAATCGCGCGGATGCGTGCTTGGGATGTCTTTTCATGCACGTAAATAATGGCATTAAACCCCAGTCTTGAGGCCGACCAGGCCACACCGCGACCGTGATTGCCATCTGTGGCGGCGGCAAAGGTTAGATCGCCCAGTTTTTCCCGAACCAGACGGCTTCCGCCGGCGGAGAAAATATCGAGCTCATCAACGCCCAGGGCCGATTTCACAAAGCTGTAAATGGCGAAAGAGCCGCCTAACACCTTGAACGAGCTCAAACTCAGGCGGAAGGACTCATCCTTGACCCAAATGCCGCCCAATCCCAGCATGGATGCCAGGCGGGGTAGACTCTTGAGCGGGCTGACCTGGTAGCCCGGGATGCGGCTGTGAAAAGCACGCGTTTTGCGTGCGATCCCGGAAGGGAAGAGTTCGTCAACAGCCTGGCTCTGTTCTATCCTCCGGGCACGCGGGTTATCAATCCAGGTGATGGGTGGGGTATTCGTCATGTGGACCTCCAGAATTTAATTGTCAGACAAATACTACCACCCTACCCGGGACATGCCATCAGACATTCGTCACACTTTAGTTAGTCGAAGCGCGCTGAATGCTGCCGAAAAGACCGCTTTACGGAGATTTATGTGTTTTATTGGAAAGCGTTGCCCCACAGGCAGGGCTTAGGGCAACTTTTGCCCCGCTAAAGGCTCAAACTGGGCCGCGCGAACAGCCTTGCGCCTGGAGGACCTGGGCAGGAGCGCAACGACAACGCCTGCGGTCAATAGCCCTGCGCCGACCCACAACCAGGTGACCAGGGGGTTGTAAAAGATCCTGAAGGTAGCCTGATCCGAGGAAATGGGCTGCCAGTCCACCAGGATGGCATACAGGTCCACCGCCAGGTTGCTCTGCAAGCCTGGCAGGGTGACGGCCATACCCATATTCGGGTAGATCTCGCGCACGGGGTAAAGCGCACCGAGTGATTCGCCATCCCTGCTGATATCCAGCCTGGCTTCGGTGACCAGCCAGCCAGCCGTTTCCTCCCGGTGTTCAAGCTGCTCAAAACTAAAGCTGTAGCCACCCAGCTCTACCGCATCCCCGATCGATAGGGTCGCCTGGGTTTCCTGCTGCAGGCCCTCAATCCCGATGATGCCAACGCTCATCAACACAATCCCCAGGTGCACCAGCAGCCCTCCGTAACGGCGGTGGTTGCGCTTGATCGGCGCCCACAGTGCAGCAGCCGGGTTCCGGCCTGTCCGCCGCCAGGCCGCTGCCGCCTGGCCGGCATAATCGGCAAGCAAGGCCAGCACGCTGAACCCCGCCAGCCAGAGCGCGGCCAGCACCACGCCGTGCCGTACCTCCCCGATGAACCAGGCGGCCAGGGGAACCAGCACGGAAATTGGCAGGACGATCAGCAGGCGTTTCTTTACTCGGGCCAGGCTTGTCCCGCTCCAGGCGGCCAGGGGGCAGACGCCCACCAAGAACACCAGCAGGATGAACAGCGGCCCCGTGATGCGCTTATACCAGGCCGGCCCGACGGTGATCTGAGTGTCGGTGATCAGCTCCGAGAGGATCGGGTAAATCACGCCCAGGAAGCACACCACCAGGATGCTCAGGAAGATCAGGTTGGCAAACAAGGTCAGGGTTTCTTTAGAGAAGCTAAATTCCGGCTCATGAGCCGACCGCAGGTCCCGCCAACGGTAGACCAGCAAACCCAGGGCGCCCAGCGAAAGCAGCGCGGTGTAGATCAGCATCGGTAAGCCAATATCGCTTCCAGCAAAGGAATGCACAGATGAAAGCACGCCCGAGCGGGTGATAAAGGTGCCGAAAATGACCAGCACAAAGGTCAGCAGCACCAGAGTCAGATTCCAGCGCGCGTAACCCTCCCGCCGCCCTTGCAAGAGTGCGGTGTGGATCAGCGCGGTCGAGCTCAGCCAGGGCAGCAGCGCGGCGATCTCCACAGGGTCCCAGCCCCAATACCCGCCCCATCCCAGGATGTCATACGCCCAGCGCATCCCCAACACCAGCCCCAGGGACAGGAATACCCAGGAGACCAAAATCCATGGTCGTGAAAGTTCCAGCCAGCGGCGGTCACGACGGCCAGCTGCCAGCGAGCTGACAGCCAGGGCAAAGGGAACGATGAAGCCCACAAAGCCCAGATAGAGCGCCGGCGGGTGCCAGATCATCCCGGGGTGGCGCAGCAAGGGGTTCAAGCCCTGCCCATCGGCAGGGACGAGCGGCCAGGCCCCTTGGGGCTGCAGCACAGAAAGGACCCGGCTGCCATCGGGCAGGTGCCAGAAGCGCTCAAATGGCGGTTCCATGAACACGTTCAGCATCAGGAAGAAGCCGAGGGTAAAGAACACCACCAGCAGCGCATAGGGCAGCAAGTCAGCATCCTTTCGCCATTTGTGCAGGCCAAAGAACAGAGAAAACCCGGCCATAAGCCAGGACCAGAGCAGTAAAGACCCGCTCTGCCCGCCCCACAGGGCGGTCAAACGCAGGTAGAGGGGCATCTCAAGGCTGGTGACACTGTACACATAGGCCACATCAAAGCGTAGATCGGCCAGCAGAAACACCAGGGAGGCTGTACTGATCGTCAAAAGCGGAAAGATCAACAGCAGGGCCAGGCGGGCTGATTCAATCCATGGTACCGTTTTCTGGACCAGTCCCAGCAGGACGGCCAAAAACCCGTAGAGTGCCAGCAGGAACGACAAGGCCAATGCCACGTAACCGATGGATGCAATCATCAGGTATTAATTCTCCACCTGCTCAGGAAGAGCTTCTTCATATTTGCTGGGGCATTTTAGCAGCAGTTCTTCAGCGAGGAACACGCCATCGCTGCCCAGGGTGCCGGTCAGGATCGCCTGAGCCTCGTCTCGCAGCATGTCTGGAGGTGATCCCTGGTACTGAATCGCCAGGCGGGGATTGTGCTCGTCTGTGACCGCCTGGTGCAAGACATAGCTCAGTCCGCCCTGCTGCTTGATTTGATCGTCATCGCCGGGGATGTGGGCAATGATGAACTGAAGTTGGCCGGATTCCGGATCATAAGCGATGCTGTCTCCAACGACGGCACCTGAAACCCTCAGGTTTTGCCCGGTGTACTCTGTTCCTGATGCCTGTAATTCTCCCACCGTCATGAAGAATTCAGCCGTCGCCCGGGTGGCGCTGATCACCATGAAGATGACAGCGATTAAGAACAAGCCTCCGCCGATGATGAACTTCAACCGATTGGATTTGTTTACATTAGGGCCGCTAACAGACATGATTACACTTCCTGAAAACACGCTACCGGTAAATTGACTCAGTAATTATAACGGAAAGGGTCAAAGTTGGCACCTGTGCATTTGTACACTTAAAACGCATGCACCTGCCTGCCCGGATGGGTTCAACATCTGTGCAATAGCACCATGCTGCCGTTAAATGCCATCGCGTGGTACGCCTACCTATGGTATATTTTAAACGGTCATCAAAACCTTATGGAGACAGCCTTATGTACATCGCCATTGAGGGCGTGATTGGTGTTGGTAAGACCACCCTGGCCCGCCTGCTGCAACCCTCCTTTGAAGCCAATTTGCTCCTCGAAATCTTCGAGGAGAACCCCTTTTTAAGTGACTTTTACGGCGATCGGGCACGCTATGCGTTCCAAACACAGATCTTCTTCCTGCTCAGCCGCTACCACCAGCAGCGCAAGGGTGTCCGTGAGGCTCTGCAGGCACGCCCGTGGTTGATCTCCGATTACACGTTTGAAAAGGACCGCCTGTTTGCCGAGGTTAACCTGGCCGGTGATGAACTGGAGATGTACTTCAAAGTCCATGAGGCTTTAGCTGAAAAGATCACCTCACCCGACCTGGTGGTGTACCTTCAGGCGGATACGGACGTGCTCATGCATCGAATCGCCCAGCGCGACCGCCCGTACGAGCGCCAGATGGAACGCGGTTACATCGATCAGCTTAATAAAACCTACGAAATACGCTTCGCCAACTATCCATCTCAGAATTGCCTTACAATCAACACCAACCAGCTGGACTATGTGCGCAACCCGGAGGATTTGGAAAACGTCAACCAGCGTATCCGGCAGGCGTTGAAACTGGCGCCTTTCCAGGAAAGCCTGCCGATCAATTTATAGTTCAGGGGAGGCGCAATGCGCATCACCAACAATCTTCTGCATCAATTCGCCAAAGACACGGTTAAGCAGCGTAAACGCAGCGAACCTGATCTGCATGCGGCGTATTTGCTGGGCTCACTGCGTACGGACGACCCCTTACTGGGCGGAACCACCGACATTGACCTCGTTCTGGTGCACAAGTATCTTGCCCCTGCTGAACGGGAAACGGCCGCCCTCACCCCCGAAATATCCGTGGACATCTTTCATAAGACCCAGGACGCCTACCAGGAGCCCAGGCAGCTCCGCCGGGACCCCTGGCTGGGCTATCCCCTGACCTTTAACCACATCCTGCTGTTTGATACCGACCACTGGCTGGAATTCGTCCAGTCCAGCGTGACGGCTGAATTTCACCGCGCAGACAATGTGCTGGCGCGGGTAAATACCATGCAGTCTGCCGCGCGGGACCGCTGGCGCATGCTGTTAACCCAACCGCCAGGCACTTATCTGGCCTGGCTGGATCAGTTCCTGGACGCCCTGGCGCTGGGGGCGAATGCCCTGGCCGGACTGATCGGCCCGCCCCTGACCACCCGACGCTTTATGCGCACCTTCCATCAGCGCCTCGAGACCCTCGGTACGCCGGATGCGTGGTCCAGCTTTACCGGCCTGCTGGGGTGCTCTGAAGGATTTCAGGCCGATCATAAGGTATTGATTGAGGCCTTCGGGCAGGACCTGCAACACCTGGCAGAAGCGGCCGCCCCGCCAGCCCGCCTGGCGTCCTGCCGCCATGTGTATTATCTGGAGGGCATCCGGGCCTTATCCCGGAGCGAAGACCCCACAGAAATGATCTGGCCGCTGCTACGCATCTGGCTGGATGTCAACCTGGCCCTGCCTCAGCCCGCACCAGGATTTGAGATCTGGCAGGCTTTTTTAGGGGACCTCAACCTTGTTGAAACGGTTGTAGAAGGAAAAACCAGGGCACTGGATGTTTTCCTGGACCAGGTAGAAGTTCTGATCGAAGCCTGGGCTGACGCCTACGGTTTTTAGTCCGCTTGATTTCACCTGACCTGACCATCGTTAATAAAATTTTTGTGTGCCTTTTGCTCGGTTTTTCCCAAAAACTGTGGATAAAAGCCCAAAAACTGTGGATAACTTATACGAAATGTGGATAACTGGCTCAAATATTCGAAAAATCCCTGCCAGTGACTCTGGATAAATTTGGGAGAAAAACGGGGTTTTTATCTGAAGATTGGCCATGGAAAATTATTATTCGACTTACGCACACCTTTTCCACAGCCCTGTGTGGAGAGAAAATGTGCCCAAAAAGACGGGTTTGCTTGCAGAATCACACCCTGAAGGCCCGGTCTGCCCGTAAAGGGGGTGACCAAACGGTTCTCCGAAAACTCACCACGACACTTATCCACATATCCACAGCCCCTACTGCTACGACGAAATTAAAGATATTAATCAGGATATATGTGAATAATAATTAACCCAGATCTTCCCAAAAATACACAGACTTCAGTTTGTGTAACCTTTTTCTTTGGCGGGCATCAAAATCTCTGATTGGATTAAACCAGAAAAGAGGAACCAAGTATGGAAATGTTGATTGACTTCCCGGGCGGTGCGAGGGTGGACGCCCATTTCGGCCCGTATACTGTGATGACGGATCAGCCGCCTTCAGGGGGCGGGCAGGGTGAGGCCCCATCGCCTTTTGCCTTGTTCCTGGCCTCAATGGGAACATGTGCCGGTATATACGTGCTGGGATTTTGCCGTCAGCGTGGTTTGCCAACCGAGGGCATCCGCATCGTCCAGAATGTGCATCGCGATTTTTCCACGGGACTGGTAGGGCAGGTCGATTTGGAGATCCAGGTCCCGCCAGAATTTCCTGAGAAGTACCGAGACTCATTGATTCGCTCTGCTGAGCTGTGCGCCGTCAAAAAGCACCTGGAACATCCTCCGGCTTTTGACATCACCACCAAGGTGGTGTAAGGGAGGGAAGTTTCCCGGGCAGGCATCCTGCGATGCATGCATGATCCGCCAGGTGCAGACGGGAACATCCTGGCCGGGAAAAGAACTTTTGCTGATATACAGCTATAATGAGGGCTATGACGCTCAACTTGCCGCCCGGGGTGATCATCGCTGAGGAGCGCCCGCGGGACAGAGACGGTGTTGGAAAGGTGAACCGGGCGTCCTTTGGGGGCGAGGACGAGGCCATCGCAGTTGACAGACTGCGTGAGCGATGCCCGGACATCCTTTCCCTGGTCGCCCGTAAGGGAGACGAAGTGATCGGGCATGTACTCTTTTCGCCCGCGCGGATTCTCCAGGATGATGGACACGAACTGAACGGGATGGGGCTGGCGCCTCTGGCGGTGATGCCGGCGTACCAGGGCAGGGGGATTGGCTCAGCTCTGTGTCAGGCCGGGATGGCGCGCATGGCAGCAGAGGGGCATCCCTTTGTTGTGGTTCTCGGCCACCCGGATTATTATCCCCGCTTTGGGTTTGAACGGGCCAGCTTGCACGGCATCCGGTGTGCTTTTGAGAACGTCCCCGATGAGGCTTTTATGGTCTGCATTTTGAACCCAGAGAGGATGAAGAGGGTCAGCGGGGTGGCTTATTATCGCCCGGAGTTTGACGAGATCGACTAAGAACGCAGGGGGACGGATCAAACCGCCCTTGACAAATTATACCGATCGGTATATTATCCGTATATGGATAATCAACAGCGCTTACTGGATTGCGCCCTTGACCTGTTCAGCCGCTACGGCTACGATGCCGTCAGCGTGCGTGAGGTTGTCGAGCAAGCAGGCGTGACCAAACCGACACTTTACCATTATTTCGACAGCAAACGCGGCTTACTCGATGCGCTGCTGAAACGCGAAGCGGGGCGCTTGCTCTCTGAGGTCTTGGTGGCGGCCAGGTACCAGGGCTACCTGGTTGTGACCCTGGAGGGAATTTTCAGGGCGTATTTTGCTTTTGCGCAGCGGCATCCGGACTGCTATCGCATGCAGCTGGGCATGTATTTCTCAGCGCCTGAAAGCGAAGCCAACCAGGCCATCCGCCCTTTTGCCAACCAGCAGCGTGAAATCCTTGAAGAGGTTTTCATTCAGGCGGCTGAGGACCACGGCAACTTGCGCGGCAGGCATGCCCGCTATGCCGCCGGCGCCCTGGGGACGATCAACGCCTTAATTGGGCTGTATTTTAATGACGATCTGGCATTAGACGAGGATCTGGTTTACCTGACGGTACATCAGTTCATGCATGGGATTTTTAGCTAAAAGGGTGGTTTTTTATTTACCCTGTTTGTACCTACCGGTAAATATACCACTTGAGAGGATCTATGGATATGACAATTAATTGGCCGCAGAAGGCTATTTTTTACCACATTTACCCGCTCGGGTTGAGCGGCGCGCCGGAACGTAATGAATTTTACGCGCCTGTTGAGAGCCGCCTTGAGCGTCTCTACCCCTGGCTGGATCACGCCCAAGCCCTGGGTGCAAACGCCCTGTATTTGGGGCCGGTGTTCCAGTCCAGCACCCATGGGTATGACACCAGCGATTACTATCAGGTTGACCGCCGCCTGGGTGATAACGACGCTTTTGCCCGGTTTGCGCAGGCTGTCCACCAGCACGGACTGCACCTGGTGCTGGATGGCGTCTTCAACCATGTTGGGCGGGATTTTTGGGCATTCAAAGATGTGCTTGCCCAGGGTGAAAAGTCAGCCTATGTGGAATGGTTCCACAACCTGCGTTTTGGTGAAACCAGCCCGAAGGGCGATCCCTTTCATTATGAGGCCTGGCATGGGCATTACAGCCTCGTCAAGCTCAATCTGGCGCACCCTGATGTACGGGCCCATCTCTTTGATGCTGTGGGGATGTGGATGGCGGAGTTTCAGATTGACGGCTTGCGCCTGGACGCGGCCGACTGCCTTGATTTTGACTTCATGCGGGCTTTGCGGGCTTTCACCAAGGCGAAACGGACCGATTTCTGGCTGATGGGCGAAGTTGTTCATGGGGATTACCGAAATTGGGCCAACCCGGACACCCTCGATGCCGTCACCAACTATGAATGCTATAAAGGCTTGTTTTCCAGCCTGAATGCGGCCAACTATTTTGAGATCGCGCACAGCCTTGAGCGGCAATTTGGGGAAAATGGGCTTTACAAGGGATTGGGGCTGTACAATTTTGCAGATAACCATGATGTGGACCGCATTGCCAGCAAGCTTGAGGACCCGGCCCACCTTTACCCGCTTTACCTGCTGCTTTACAGCATGCCGGGCGTCCCCTCCGTGTATTACGGCAGTGAGTGGGGCATTCAAGGGGTCAAAGGCGCCCATTCAGACGCCCCCCTGCGGCCGAGCTTGGTTCTCAACCATCTACAGGACCAACCGCCCCAGCCAGGCCTGGTGGACCTGATTCGCAGGCTGGGAGGTATCCGCCAGGGTATAAAGGCCTTGCAAGATGGGGACTTTGAGGTCCTTCACGTTGCTCACCGTCAGTTTGCGTTCAGACGGCAGACCGCCGAAGAGATGGTCGTGATCGCTCTGAACAGTGCCCATGAACCGGCTGTGATTGATCTGCCCATCAGGGACAGTGCGCAGGTGTTTGTGGACTTGCTGGAACCGGGTGAGACCCTGCATGTTAGGGATGGGCGACTGCGGGTAGTCATACCCCCAACCTGGGGCAGGATATTGAAGAGATTCGGATGAAACCGAATAGGGGCCTTTGTTTGGGGGAATTCGATACCTGTACCCGGTGAACGGGCGGGGATTTACTAAAATTTGAGCCCTTTTGCGGGCATGGGCATGTTGTTCGGGAAGCAGCCGCCCTGTTCTCTCACCTCAGCACCCGTGTTGGCATTGCGAAAGGTGTGAACAGGGGTAAGTGACAGGGCCGCTTTGTTTTCCTGCGCCCATACAGCCAGATGGCGCAATTCCTGCAAAGCTTGTTCCACCGCCAGGCCTTCTTCAACCCCGAAGCGGTAGGTGAAGAACCCGGGGTTGGCCTTCAGGTAGGCCAAAATGGCATCCCAGGCAGCAATGACAGGGTCCAAACGGTACTCATGGTCGACTTGCATGAGTGGATGGAGCGGCAGCCTGAGGTTGCGCACCAGGACATCGATCATGGTGGGGTTGTACAGAAAATGGGCGTAGGCATCCCCATGGGTGACCTGGAGGCCTTCTGGCGGTGGAGATGAGGTAAAAAACCCTTCCTGGTGAACCTCAACATCCAATATGTACCGCTGATCCACTTTTATGCGCGCCTGGCGCAGGTCTTCCGGGGGAACCAGCGCATTAATATTCTCAAGGATCAGGTCGGCAGCCTTGGTCAGGCCGGCTTTCATCGAGGTTTCGTTCTCGTCTAGGGTAACCGGCGGGAGCTCCTCACCGACATTCATCACCAGCTTGGGGCGCTTGAGCTTGAGGGCTTGCTGTAATCCGCCCCGGATGCCGCCAAAGCCGATGGGAAGCACCGGCGCCTGGGTGCGATAGCTCAGCCAGGCAGCGCCGATCTGAGCGGGCATCTGGCCGGCCTGCCAGACACCGCCCTCCGGGAAAATGCCCAGGATTCCGCTCTGCTCGAGCACACTGGCAGCCTTCTGCAATCCCTTGCGGTCAAGGTTGCCCCGGTTGACGGGGATCAGGTCGTATGCATTGACGATGAAAGCATAGTTGGGGTCAAAGGGAATGTCCCCGTTCCCGATAAACTCAACCAATCCGGGGTTATACACCGCCATCATGACCGCCTCGAGGACGGCCGCGTGGTTGCCTGCCAGGATTATGGGACCTTTTTTAGGCAGCCTTTCCCGGCCGTTGATTTCAACCCTGGCAAACAGGGCCAGCAGAACCTTGCCGAGGGTCCGCATGGCGCCACGTATGAAAACGCGGCGGGGGTACTTGACGCGGTTATCAGGTTGAGCTTTCATAAACGTTCTCTGTTTTTCGTATTTATTACACTGGGGGGGGCTGACAAAATGCTTGGCTGTATGGGCCCCTTGATCTGGCTCCAAGGGTGGTGGACTCCAAGCATGATTATAACCCATTGCGGTATGAAAGGTGCGTGAAGGGAAGGTTAAGAATTGGCAAACACGGCCGCTCGCGTACGGCGGCAGCTACGTGAACACAAGGATTAACCCTCAACCCACAGTATAATGGGGTGGCACGCACAAACGCACATAAGATCATCTGCTGTGCGCACACCTGCACTTCAGAATGGAACGGACGCGATGGACTTCTCAAAAATCAGTTACCGCAGCACCCTTGGACGTTTGATCAGGCTTCCGCTGCGGCTGATCCCCAAAGGAACTGTGCTGCCGATCATGCAGGGCAGCCTGCGCGGCAAGAAATGGATCGTCGGGGCCGGGGAACATGGTTACTGGCTGGGAAGCTACGAACTGCAAAAAAGGCTGGCCTTCGAGCGGGAGATCACGCCGGGCATGGTGGTTTATGATATCGGCGCAAATGTCGGGTTTTACAGCCTGCTGGCAGCCCACTTAACCGGACCGGGCGGAAAGGTGTACGCCTTTGAGCCGGTCAGCCGCAATGTGGATTATATCCGCCGGCACATTGCCCTTAATGGGGTTGAAAATGTTCAGGTGTATGAAGCGGCTGTGGCCCAGCAAAGCGGGGAGGCTTTTTTCGACCTGGGCGCCAGCATTGCCACAGGACGCCTCTCTACAACAGGCACGGTCAAAGTCAGGCAGGTATGTTTGGATGACCTGCTGGCCGCAGGCGAGATTCCGCCGCCCGATACGGTTAAAATCGATGTGGAGGGGGCTGAATTTGAGGTGGTCCGGGGCGCCCAACGTCTGATCGAGGTTCACCGGCCGCTTTTGTTCCTGGATACGCACGGCAGGGAAGCCCATACCGCTACCCTGGGGTTCTTGCAGGAGTATGGGTACGAAATTGAGGCCCTCGACAGCCGTCCGCTCGCGGAAGCCAAGGACCTGCTGGCGCGCCCCCCGGCGAAGCAACGCAGTATTCGATAATTAAATCAGGAAAATACTATAAATATATTTAATATTATACGGTTGGGGTTGTGTTCAACGCGTCAAACCGCCGCTGACCCGCACCAATCCGGGCGAGCCCTGTGGGCCTGCGATGTGGATTCGCCCCGGCAGAAACTGGTCAATCACGTGGGCGTTGGTCAGGAGGTGAGCGGTGACCAGGCTGGTGCGGAAGGCTGACTCCCCGGGAACGGCCAGCAGGGGCAGCAAGAGTTGATCCGCCAGGAAGGGGTCCACACAACCATCGGTCTCGAGGAAGGCCAGTAGCGCCTCGACGGCATTATCGGCCACCTGTTCGGCGGGCTTACCCGGGGCCCCCAGGGCGGTAAAGCAGGCACTGCCACCTTGTGAAAAGGCGGCTTTGAGCAGGATGAAAGTACCCTTTCCCTGGGAAGGCAGGCGCAGAGTCTGAATTTTCGCATTTGGCGTGTGATCATAGAGGCGTTTGAGCGCCTGGCGCTTCTGGCGAGTGGCACTCTCATCTTTCAGGTTGGCAACACCTGAGAGCCCGGACACGGCTGTTAGCTCACCGCGGTCAAGACACAGGAAAGGGCGCAGGCCTCTGGCAGGCAGGATCTTTGCCCGTACTTCGCCGCCTCCCCGGGGGTAAAAGCCTGCCTGGCGGAGATTAAGCTCCGCTCGATAGCCGCAGACGGATAGGACCGGCAGCCATTGCTGGGTCAAATAATCGTATACCGGGCTCCAGGGCACGTGGGTACCGCCGGTGAGGGTGAGGTCGGAGGTGCCGCCGGCCAGGCTGAGGGGCAGGAACACGGTTTGCAGTACCAGGCTGAGGGCCCCGGCCGTGGGAATCTCGAAGCGGAAGCGCCCGGCGCGCAGTTTGGCCGGACGGAGAGTCAGTTCCTGGCTGTCGAGATGGACGCCTGTGGTCTCTGCCTCGGTCAGCCTGGCGATGGCCTTTACAGCAGCCAGGTGCTGGGGGCGCAGGCCGGGGCGGTTACGCCTGGCACGGATCTGCACGATCTGGACAGGCTGGCCGGTCAGGGCCGCCAGAGTCAGGCTGGTGCGCAAGATTTGCCCGCCGCCCTCACCAAAAGCGCCGTTGATTTCGATCATGGTAGAAGCTCCCATCACAGGGGTGTAAGCGTATCTTACCACAGGATGTTTCACGTGAAACCAGGGCTTTTTCCGTCTGAGCAGCGGCTTTTGCGCCTTCGGTTGTTCAATAGGATGGGGGCGAGAAATTGGGGTATAGTGGGTATGTTTCACGTGAAACCATGGCGGAACGGGGCTTAAGTGCTGGTTTGGCCGGCCCTGCTGCCCTTGACACAGGCTGGAGAGGTGATGCATTACTGGATCAGGGTCTTCAATCAAAACGCATTGGGTCAGTTCAGCGCCGAAACGCTGCTGTCAGCGCTTGTTGAGGCAAATTTTGACACCCTGTGTGCTCGGTACGGGCTGGATCCGGCGTTAATTGCTCCTGCGCGCCGGCATCTGGCAGTTGAGCTGCCGATAAACCAACAGGTGCCGCTGATCCTGGTGCGGTATGCGCCCCGGCCGCAGCCGCCGATCGTGGTGACCGAGCAGGGCGTTGATCAGTATCTGGGGGATAAAAGCCCTGGTAAAGTGCCTGCAGAAGGGCTGCCGGCGCGTGTTCGGGCTCGATTGCTGCGCACCAGGGCGGTGTACACGATCGAGCTGCTGGAGGCTCAGCTCGCCGATATGGGGTTATTGCTGGCCTACGAATTTGCCCGCTGGGCCGCCGGTCAGGGTTCGGGTATTGTGCTTGGCCTGGACGGGTCCTGGTACCGTCTGAACGCCTACCAGGCCTTTATCCCGCTGTTGTGAGGCTGAAAGAGAGGGGGTAAGGCGCGGCCAGGGCAGATGATCGCGGTGCTCCCGGCTGCTGCCTTCACTGCAGACGGCCGTCACGGCCGCGGGGCGCCTCGCGCAAGAAGGCGAGCGCACGGCCTTCGTCGCCGCGCATGACAATCTCAAGGTGGTGGTTTTCACGAAAATCGTTAACCGCGATCAATCGCAGGTATTTGAACATCATCGGCTCAACTTTAATCCACTCTGCAACCCGGTTGGGTGTATTGTAAAAGAAAGCACGGTTGAACTCGTCTTCGCCGATATGGGTTGCGAGGGGGAAGATCTCGCCTTCCAGCAAATCCTGGAAAAAATGCGTGCCCAAAGACGGCTCAGGTGCCGGCCCGATGCCCGCACCGGAGAGCTCGACCAGGGCTTTACTGTTAAAGATGTCAGCATAATCCACATGAACACCCAGGTCAGGGTTGGAGGTACCCCAGCGGCCCGGCCCCACGCAGATGAAAGCTTGCCCTTCGAGGGCGCTGTTCAGTTTGCCGATAGCCCTTTCGAGGGCGCTCCGGGTTGACTGGGTTGGAATGCTGAAGTACCCTTCCGGGGGCACGAACAAGACATAATCGATTTCGTCCAGCCAGCCACCCGCCACCATGATACTCGATGAAAAGATCACCTCCTGCGGTACGAGGTTCTTGGGAATATCCACATGCTGCTCTTCACGCAGGTAGCTGAGGGGCCGGCACTGAATCAGGGACAGCTTAATCTCGGGTTTGTCGTTGTCGTGAACGATGTCGATGATGAACTCCACGTCCACAGGCGATTTATATTCCTCCTCAAGCACATTCAGCATATAGCGCATGCGCTCAGGGAAGGATGTTCGGCGGAGCAGATCCTCAAAAGTGAGGATCAATTGTGAAGGCTCAGCGTCGACCAGCCGGGAGCGCAGGGAGCGGAAGTACCCCTCCTCGTCCACCTGGGCCAGGTAGCGCAGGGGTGGGTACTTCCCGTTCAGCACTTTCTGGATTGGAAGGGTCTTCATCAGGTTGTCTTTGAGGTCAATCAAGTCGACATATTGCTGGGAATAGCGGCGGATGGATTTTACGGTGCTGGAAGGGCGCAGCGTTGGGTGGCTGAGCGCCACCAGGCGGGGGTAATCGTTTCCCACACGGTCGACGGCGCGTGTGCCCAGGCCCCACACCATGCGGATGAACCCGTCCTCGGGTCGGATCTGCGGTGACCAGCGGTATTGGTTATGGCTGAAGGCCACGCCAGCCACATCGGGGAGGTAGTAATCGCCAAAGCGGTTGCCCTCCACCACCTGGATCAGGACGGCCATGCGCTCGTCATAGTCCTGCAACCCCCGGCTGCGCCGGTACAGAAGGGCTGTTGGGTTGAGGGTGGAAGCATAGATCCTGGCGATTGCCCGGGTAAGGGCTTTCAGGTTTTCTTCCAGGTTGCCCTGGTTTGGGCAGAAAATGCTCTCGTATTTGCCGGCAAAGGCTGTGCCGAAATTGTCCTCCAGCAAAGATGAAGAGCGCACAATCATGGGCTGGTTCTCCACTGTCATCAACAGGGTTTTCAGGCGGTCGATGATGCCGGGAGGAAACTCGCTGCGGTCATATTCCTCAATGATCCTGGGGTAATCACGGCGCATTTCGTCTTCGGCTTTGTACTTCTGGTCGTTCCAGTGGTGCAGATTGTTAACCGAGATGAAGGTGTACAGCAGATCTGAACCCATATAGTAGGAGATGGGCGTGCGCACGTTTTCGCGGATATCGGCGCGGGGGTGCTCTTTGAGGATGCGGGCGGCCAGGAGCATCCCGGCGGCTTTGCCGCCAATCCGGCCGTGACCGATCTTATGCAGGCGCACCTCTGCCAGGTCTGAAATGGTGAACCAGTCCCGCGCGATGTTGATGTAACGCAGCTGGTCGCTGATCATGTTGCGGATCAGAACCACCTTGATCTCCCTGAGGCGGTGCTCCAGGGGTTTTCGCATCTCAGGCGGCATTTTTTCGATCATCATCCCGTGGTTGAAGAGCAGATCCTGGGGGGCAATTTCAGGGTTGAAGGAAAACAGCGCGTCCTGGCTGGTCACACCCCTTTCATTGAGCACTTGCTGGATCAATTCTTCGATCAATTCAAAGCTCAGGTGATGGCTGAAGTAAAAATCCGTCAGCTGGTCGCGAATGATGGCCTTGCGCTGCTCCCACACCTCGGCGGGTTCCTCAATTTGAGGTTCTTGCAAGCCTTCCCGCTCCTGGGATTGGATCCCTTTGCGGATCACTTCCTGCTCAAACTCCTGAGGATCGATATACCCGCGGGAAAACAGCTCCTGGCGCATCAAATCGCGCACCTGGGTGGAAAGAATGGGGTATTGCGAGAGCACCAGGTAGGTGCTCAACAGGCGATCGGTTGCGCTGGGCGGCAAGGTCATGGTTTTTACCCTTTGGATGTGATCCGGGTTGCCTTAATTCTAATTGAAAACAGTAAAAATGTAAGCCGGTAATTAAAAACGCCCAATTTTTGGGCGTTTTTGAGTGATTTGAAAGATCTGCTGTCAGCTGATGTGCATGGGCATGATGATGTGTTTGAAGTGATCATCTCCCTGGGGGCGGATCATGCCGGGCGTGTTGGCGGCGTTGGTCTCCAGCCAGACGTTGTCCGCTTTGATCACTTCCAGAACTTCCCGCAAGAACCGGACGTTGAAGGCTACCAGGAGAGGAACACCGTCAACCGAAGCGTCCACGAGGATCTCGGAGGAACCGGTTTGCTCGGATTGCGCGGAGAGTTCCAGGGTGCCCGGGCTGGCATCGCCCGTTTCGGGGATGATGTTCAGCCGGGCGACGTTGGTGCCGTCTCGGGCGATGATCTCTGCCTGTTTGCAGGCTTTCAGCAGGCCGCTGGTGGAGAGCAGGGTGTGGGTTTTGAAGTTCGGCGGGATAATGGCGCGATAGTCCGGGAAGGTCCCTTCGATCAGCTGGGAGGCCAGTTCCAGGTTGTCCGTGTGAAAGATCACCTGGCCGCGGTCTGGGGGGAAGGTCATGATCAGGCTTTCTTCGCCAGAACCGCTGATCACGCGCGACAGCTCGACCAGCGCCCGGGCAGGGATGATAGCCTCGATCGGTCGGGAAACCGGGTTCGGGATGTCATCCTCCCGGATGGAGATGCGGAACCCGTCAGTGGCAGCCATGGTGATGTGCTCGCCGTCCAGTTTGAGCAGCACACCGGTGAGCACCGGCCTGGCTTCGTCTGTGGAGGCGGCAAAGGCGACCTGCTGGACCATTTCCCTGAAGTTGGTGACGTTCAAGGGTACGCCTTGTTCGAGGTCGGGCTCCGGGATGGGGGGGAATTCTTCAGCGTCGATGCCTTTGATGTTAGTTTCAGAGGTGCCACAGCGTACATTCAGGGTCTGGGTGCTGTTATCCAGGGTGAGTACCACCTGTTCACTGGGTAAGGTGCTGACCAGGTCGGTAAATGTGCGTGAGGGGACCGTGATAGCCCCTTCACCTTCAATGAGCGCCCCGATCCAGCTGGTTATGCCCAGTTCCAGGTTGGTGGCAGACAAGCGCAGGCGTCCTTGATCGGTTTTGATGAGGATGTTCGAGAGGACGGGCAGCGTGCTGCGGGGGGAGACTGCTCTCGATACCATGTTGACGCTATGGGCAAGTTGGGATTGTTTGACATGAACTTTCATCGGGTGCGCACCTCTCCTGTAGCCTGATGTTTATAAAATTTATCCTATAAAAGTATACTGCGAAGGTCAAATTTTTACCAGTAATTAATAGGAGGGCGTTTCCGTCAGCGCCAGCCTGCTGTTGACAGCCCATGTGGTGTGAAGTAAGCTTAATCCTGTCCGGGTGGGACCGGCGCGGCGGAGCCCTGTGAACCCCGTCAGGTCCGAGAGGAAGCAGCGGTAAACCGGTATCTCCGGGTGCCGCCGGTAATCCTGCCCGGGCCTTTTTATTGTCTTCTATTGAGTACAGTAAAATATTTTTGCTAAATATGGCATCGAAGGTGATCCGACGGACTCATTTAAACGCATTAATGTAAAATTAATGATAATTTTTGTGTAAGTGCGTATTGATTATGGCCAAGTGGGCAGCCTTCTGCCCGGGTATTCTGGTCACCATTGAAGGCTCAGCCAATTAATGATATAAACGATCTTATGGACACACCCACACCCCCCGTTTGCGATTACGAAGGCTCTGACTACCAGCATAGTTTTTGGGATGCGGGCGGCCGTGACTACGAAGATGCGGCCGAGGCGATCGCGCTCAAGCGGCTACTGCCACCCAAAGGCAAGTTCATGCTGGAGTTGGGCGCTGGCGCAGGGCGCAACACGAACCGTTATGCCAGCTACCAGCGGATTGCCCTGCTGGATTACTCGCGCACCCAGCTCGAGCAAGCCCGTCAGCGCCTGGGGGCATCGCAGCGCTACCTGTATGTGGCCGCAGATGTCTACCGTCTGCCATTTGTTGACGGCCGCTTCGATGGGGCCACCATGATCCGAACCCTGCACCACATGGCCGAGCCGGCACTGGCCCTTTCGCAGGTGCGGCGGGTGATGGCGTCGCAGGGCGTGTTCATTCTGGAGTTTGCCAACAAGCGCAACATCAAAGCCATGCTGCGGTATTTGGTTGGACGACAGGATTGGAGCCCCTACAAGACTGACCCGGTGGAATTTGCCGCCCTGAACTTTGACTTTCACCCCAAAGCCGTGCGCGGCTACCTGGCAGCAGCGGATTTTGCTGTCGAACGGCAATTGACCGTCTCGCATTTCAGGGTGGGGGTGCTGAAAAGGGTAGTCCCGCTGCCTATCCTCGTCAGGCTGGATGCGCTGCTGCAGTGGACAGGGGGCTTGGTGCAGGTCACGCCCAGCGTTTTTGTGCGCACCCGTGCCATCGGAAGGCCAGGTCAGCAGGCTGAGGGCGATACCCTGTTCCAGTGTCCGGTCTGCCGGGCGGCATTACCGGGCGCAGGCCACGATCTGACCTGCGGTGGCTGCGGCCGGACCTGGGCTTACCAGGACGGCATCTACGATTTTCGCATCAAGGATGCGTAATGTCTTAAGGGTCGGCTGATTTGACGGGATGACTCCCGTGCGAATCAGCATGGGGGTTTTCGCCTTTCACTACCTTAGCGGTACGTTTCCCAGATATTCAATACCCGGTCCGCATAGGCATAGCCCATGTCGATCGGCCCATAGCGGAACAAGCCCTCACGGTAGGAACCGTGTTTTGTGACCAGGTCAGCCAGCATCCGGCTGCCATAGGCGAGGTTGAAATCAGGGTCTTCCAGCTCGGCAATCGTGGGGCGAGACGCAAAACACGGCCCGTTGACGCACATAAATGCCGCTGCCAGCCCGTCGCGGGGCATGACCTGCATCAATCCCACTGCACCGCTGGTGGAATACGCCAGCGGGTCACCGCTGCTCTCCTGCAACACAACGGCTGCGATCAGGCTGGCAGGCAGGCCGGTTTGGTGGGCGTTGGCCTCGATGGCCGCGCACCAGCGCTGTACAGCCGGCGGAAAGCTCGCAGGCAGCGAACAGGGGGGTGATTCAACCGCATCACCTTGTGCCGGGGGCTGCGCGGCAGCTGAGTCTGATAGCTGGGAGGCCGGAAGGGTTTCCGCCACCGCTGTGAGGGTGGGCGCCAGCAGCGCCTGGGGCGGCATCTGTGCGGCTGCCACGGTGCCAACCCAGATCACAATCAGGCAGCCTACCAGTATGGCGGGAACAACGATGATTCTACGCATGACTTACCTGCTTCCTGTTATTAGAACAAAAGTTCGAGTATTTACAGAAAGTATAGCACACAAGTTCTAAATTTCAAGGAAAACAGGCATTTTTGAGCATATTTTAAGGTTAAATTGGTTGGTAAGCGCAGGCGTCCCTGCCTGCGTGAGTGCCGCTCCACAGTGTGATGCGCCCCCTGCCCTGTTAGCAATGGGGATTGATAGGGGTATTCACGATTACAGTGCAGTGATTGAGAAAGCGGCGTAAATCAGATAAACTAGAACCATGTTTAACTTACAGTACGATCTTGTAATCTTTATTTCAATGGGCGCCTGGAGCGTGCTGCATTCCTGGCTGGCCGCCTTTTCCACCAAGAACATGGCTGAACACATCGCTGGCAAAGGCATCCGGCGCTATTACCGGCTGATCTACGTGGTCATTGCCGGGCTGACGTTGATCCCCATCCTGGCCATGGTGGCCTTTTTACCTGCGCAGGTGATGTGGGTCATCCCCGCACCTTGGCTGTACCTCACGGTCGCCCTTCAGGGGTTAGCCCTGATCGGGTTGGTGGTCACCGTGCTGCAGGTGGACACCCCGGCGTTCATCGGCTTGCGCCAGCTGACCCAGCCGGAAATCGAACAGCGTAATGAACTTGTCACCCGGGGGTTTTTTCGCTGGGTCAGGCATCCTTTGTATTTTTTCAGCCTGGTCGTGTTTTGGCTGTTCCCCTACATGACCGATTTAGCGCTGGCCTTCGTGATCGCCAGCAGCCTGTATTTCATCATCGGAACGGTGCCCGAAGAGCGAAAACTGGTGGCGATTCACGGCCAAGCCTACCAGCATTACCAGCAGAAAGTTCCCAGGATCATCCCCGGTTTGAAGATCTTCTGAAGTGAAGCCCTTCAGATCGGTTTGAGGTCAAAGGGCACACCGGCAGCTTTTCCCGCCTCGGTGAGCGCATCGACGATTTCCACGAGCAGTGGGACGCCCTCAGACAGGTATTTTTCGACCTTTTCAAATTCCTTCTCACCATGAATAAAAATTCGCTCCTGCCCGGGGAGTTTTGGCGTGTCTTTTAGTGCGCGGATGTAGTCATCCATATCGGCTTTAAATTCGTTAACAGGGCGGAAATTCTCAATCTTGATGGCTGCAAAGAAATGGCCGACATCTGCATTGCCCCTGTGCGAGGGGTGGCCCACGCCGGTGCCAAAGGCCGCGCCGGAAAGCACGCCTGAAAGCAGATCCACCAGCAGCGACAGCCCATAGCCCTTGTAACCGCGCATCTCAGCCGGGCCGCCCAGGGGGAGCAAGGCGCCCCCATGCCGCACTTCGGCGGGGTCTTGTGTCAGTTCGCCCTGACCGTTGATGCCCCATCCTGCAGGGATCGGCTGGCCTGATTTTTCATGGACCGCGATGCGCCCGATGGTGACGATGCTGGTGGCCATATTCAGCACAAAGGGCTCTTGGGCGCCGGCAGGCATGGCCACGGCGATGGGGTTGGTGCCCAGTACCGCCGGCAGGCCAAACGTCGGCGCCACCAGGGGCTGGGAATTGGTCAGGCTGATCCCGATCATGTCCTCCGGCAGGGCCATCATGGCATAATAGCCGGCAATGCCGTAATGGTTGCTATTGTTCACAGTGGTAATTGCCAAACCCGCTTTTTCAGCCAGCTCAATGCAGCGGGACATGGCTCGGTAACCTACCACCTGGCCGAGACCGTTACCCCCATCCAGGGCCAGAGTCGCCGGGCTTTCCTTGATCACGCTCAGGGGAGAGTATGGGTTGATCTGCCCCTTGAGCAGACGGTCGCCATAATAGCTGTACAGCCTGATCACACCGTGGGAATTGATCCCGCGCAGATCGGCGGAGACGAGCACATCGGCCGCGATATGGGCGTCAATTTCTGGAACGTCCAGCGCAGAAAAATAGCTTGCCACGTAGGCTTTCAGCTCGTCGACATGGTAAATTAAGGATTCAGGCATGGGTTTTCTCCCAATTGATTGAGGGCAGGTTTATTATAATCCAGCCCTGGACGGTCAGCGCCTGGGGGAGCAGGGGGTTACAGGGTCAGCCCTGCGTGCTATAATAAGGCACGTTAGGAGAAGAAAAATGCCAAAACCAAGCATTGTTGCCCATCGGGGCGCAAGTACGCTTGCACCTGAAAACACCATGGCGGCTTTTCAGCTCGCCTTAGACCAGGGGGCTGACGGCATTGAGCTGGATGTGATGCTCTCAAAGGATAAGCAGCTCGTTGTGATCCACGATGACACGCTGGAACGCACCACCAACGGGTCCGGACGAGTGCGAGATCTGACCCTGGCACAACTCCAGGCGCTGGATGCGGGCGGGGGCGAGCAAATCCCGACCCTGAAACAGGTGCTGGATGCCTTTGGGGGCCAGATGTTGATCAACATTGAACTGAAGAACTACGCCACCCCGTTTGACTCTTTACCAGTTCTGACCGCACAGCTGTTGACTACGGAAAATTTGACCGAATCGGTGATCATTTCCACTTTTAATCCCTTCAATTTGGGGCGGGTTCGCCGGCACTGTCCTGGTGTGCAGGTGGGTTTGCTGACTGTGCCCGGCAAAGCCGATTTGTGGCTGTGGCGGCTGTTTCGGTATGATGCCCTCCATCCCCATTTTACGGATGTAGACCAGGCATTGGTTTCAGACCAAAAAGCCCATCAGCGCCAGGTTAACGTATGGACGGTCGATGACCCCGACGAAATCCGCCGGTTGGCGGCATTAGGTGTTGACAGCCTGATCACCAACGACCCGCAGGCCGCGCGTCATGCCCTGGAGGCTGCCGCGTGAAGAAACTCTCGCTGTGGGTCCGGTTGTTCAGCGCCCTTTTGCTGATCCTTGTCAGCCCGGGTGTGCTGAACGTGCGCGCCCAGGAACCCTCCCGGGCCGAAGCCCTTCTGCAAACGATGAGTGCAGTGGAAAAGGTAGGCCAGCTTTTCCTGGTCACCTTTGATGGCACAGCGGTGGAAGAAGAATCGGATATCTACACCTTGCTCACTGATTACCATGTGGGTGGGGTGGTGCTCAGTGCGGATAACAACAATTTCACCGATGAGGAGACAGCCCTCTCAGCCCGGTTGTTGACCCAAGCGCTGCAAGAGCTGGTGTGGGAATCCTCCTCCCAGGTGATCGATATCGAAGATACCGGGGATACCACCGGCCAAACTTATGTCCCCTTATTAATCGGCTTGCAGCAACTGGGGAATGGCTACCCGGGCGATCAAATCCTGTCAGAGCTGACCGAGATGCCCTCTCATTTGTCACTTGGCGCCACCTGGGACATGACCCTGGCAAACCAGGTCGGCGTGGCTTTGGGGTACGAATTGGGCGCCCTCGGGTTCAACCTGTATTTAGGTCCCAATTTGGATGTGCTTGATCTGGCCAACAGCGAGGCTGCGACCTCCCTGGGTGTGAATGCTTTCGGTGGTAACCCCTACTGGGTCGGCGAGATGGGAAAAGCCTTCATCAGCGGCCTGCACACAGGCAGCAGCAACCGGATGTTGATCGTCGCCCAAAACTTCCCGGGGACCGGCAATTCCGATCGATCGCCGGAAATGGAAGTTTCCACCGTCAGAAAATCACTGGAGCAGCTCAACCAGGTGGAACTCGTGCCGTATTTCGCCGTCACTGCCCCTGCTCTGGCCGATCCAGCCCGGGTCAATGCGCTGATGGTGTCCCACAACCGGTATCAGGGGTTTCAGGGGAATATCCGAGCGACCACCCGGCCGATCAGCTTTGATTCCAATGCGCTTCAGCAGGTGATGTCCCTGCCCGAGTTTAGCGCCTGGCGGGAGTCTGGCGGCCTGCTGGTCAGTGATAATCTTGGCAGTGGCGCGGTTAAGCGCTTCTTTGACCCGAACGATATCAATTTCGACGCCCGACAGGTCGCACGTAACGCCTTTTTGGCCGGCAACGACCTCCTGTATGTTGATAATTTCATCGGCACAGGTGACCCGGACTCATTTACAACCCTTACAGCCACAATTGACTCGTTTGTTCAGAAATACAGGGAGGATTCAGCCTTTGCCCGCAGGGTGGATGCCTCCGTTGTACGGATTTTGGAAGCAAAGTTGGCCATTTATGGTGATTTTTCCTTCTCACGGGTCAGTAATGTTCCGGGCACGCTTGAATCGCTGGGAGAAGCCCATGAAGTCACCTTTGATGTGGCACAAGCAGCGGTCACGTTGATCAGCCCCAGCGCGCAGGAACTGGATACGGTATTGACCGAAGCGCCGCAATGGTATCACAGCATTGTAATCTTCACCGATGTGCGCACTGTCTCCCAGTGTGACAGGTGCCCACCTTCGCCAGCCATCGGCACCGGGGCGCTGGCAAATGCCCTGGTTAGCCTATATGGGCCTCAAGCCGGGGGGCAGATCCTCCAAAACAGGCTTGCTTCTTATACCTTTGGGCAATTGAACCAGTTTTTGGACAATATTGAAAACGAAACGGTGGAATTGCTCACCTCAAACCTGAATGCCGCAGATTGGGTGGTGTTCAATGCGCTGGATCTCTCCCCGCAATACCCCTCATCCAATGCTTTGCAGCGCATATTGGCAGAACGCCCAGAGATGCTCGCCGGCAAGAACGTGATCGTGTTCACCATGGGGTCCCCTAACTACCTGGACGCCACCGATATCTCAAAGGTGACCGCCTATTACGCCCTTTTTAGCAAAGCGCCTGCTTTTCTGGATGTGGCTGCCCGGGTGCTCATGCAGGAATATGACCCGCCAGGCGCACTGCCGGTCTCGCTGAATGCGGCAGGCTATGACCTGGGCTTGATGACCTCTCCCAGCCCGAACCAGATCATCCGGCTGGAGCTCGTCCAACCAGAGGAAACGGATGTTGATGGGCCTGATCCCCAGGAGCCAGGCGAAAGTGATGCCCCCGCGTCCACAATGACGCCTGAACCCACCCCTCTGCCGAGCTTTACCGTCGGCGATACGATCACGATCCGCACCTCGCAAATCGTCGATTACAACCAAAACGTAGTCCCAGACGGCACCATCGTGCGCTTCAATTTCAGGATCACGGGTGAACCGGGGGTCACCCAGCAATTTGAATCCCCGACTGTCGGGGGTGTGGCGTTTTTCAATTACCGCATTGAATCTGCCGGGGGCATGGATATCACCGCCTCCAGCGGGCCTGCCACCCAATCCGAGACCCTGCAGATCAACATCTCGCCCGAAGGCATCATGTCCATCTTTGCCTTTACGCCCACACCCGGCCTTTCACCGACCCCTACAGAAATGCCCACGCCCACAGTCACGCCCACGCTTCAGCCCACGGCGACCGCCACCCCTGAACCTGTCCTGGTAGATTACCCCTCCCTGGGTGATTGGGCCTTGGGTGTGCTTGTGATGGGCATGGGCAGCGCGCTGACCTTCGCTATCGGGCTGCTCTGGTGGGGTTCCTCCCGCTGGGGGCTGCGATCATCAATGTGCGCATTGGTGGGGGGCTTGCTATCCTACTCCTTCCTGAACCTGGGTATGGACGGGACCAAGCTATGGATACAGCAATCCGGGACTTCCTTTGTAATCGAGGTCGTCATTGCCGGACTGCTGCTGGGCTGGATTGGCGCGCTGGTGTGGTGGATGCGGACTGATGGGCGTTACCCAAAACGGAATCGAATCTAACCCGGCGCTGAAGGCCGGTTTAGAAATTCCTTAGGATGCAAACAAGTGGGGGTTAGAAATTTCGGATCAGGGTGAGCAAGAAGCTGATCACCATCAGGGAACCTGCCAGAAGGATCAGGATCTTTTCCGGTTTGCGGATTAACTTGGGCTGGATACGGTCCCCGCGGAATGTTTTGGTCATTGGCGCATCTTCTATGAACAGCGCTTTGATAAAAGCGTCGATATCCTTGGGTCGGTCTTCCGGGTGGAGCTGGAGCGCCCAGTGGATGGCCCGCTCTGTGCGCACGCTGACATCCGGGTTGATGTCCCTGACACGGGGCAGGCTGCCCGGGCTCAGGAAGCGGTCACGCACGTTGAGGGGCGGTTCGTTCGTCAGCAGGTGGTAGAGGGTTCCCCCGAAGGCGTAGATATCGCTGCGGGCGTCGGTATGGCCCGAATCACCCCCGTACTGCTCGAGGGGCGTATACAGCGCCGTCCCCTGACCTTGCAGAATGGTGATGGTCACCTCGCCGGGGGCCAGCATCTTAACCAGCCCAAAGTCCACCAGCTTGACCAGCCCGTTAGGCGTCAGTTTGAGGTTGCTGGGCTTGATGTCTCGGTGCACAATGGGGGTTTCCTGAGAATGGAGGTATTTGAGCGCATCTGCCAGCTGGCTGGCCCAATCGAGGACGTCCTCCTCGGGCAGGAAGGTTTGGTTTTGGCGGGCTTCAATCATCAGCTGACGCAGGTCTTTACCGGGAACAAAATCCATCACCAGGTAATCCCGATCGCGGATCGAGAAAAAGTCTGAGACTTTTGGCAGGTTAGGGTGATCCAGACGCGCCAAAACCGTCGCCTCGCGCTGGAATTGGTCACGCGCCTCCTGGAGCATTTCTTCGGGCAGGGCGAGGTCGTATTCCACTTCCTTGACGGCACACAGGCGGCCTTCCAGGCGTAAATCTTCAGCCAGGTAAATACACCCCATACCTCCCTGACCGATGATTTCTTTGACCTGATACCGATTACGGAGCACCGTACCAGTCTTGATTGGGACTGGCATTGTATCAAACCTCAACTGATGACTTTCTGATCCATCGGTGATGGAACCTCGTTGCTAATGAATTCCCGGTCTTAATTTCGGCGTTTGACCGGTGGCCACACCGCCAGCGGATCCTATTGTTGGGTTAGGGCGAAAGTGCGCTGAACTGATGTGGTCAATGGGTATTTTACCAGAGATATAGTCGTTTTGTAAGCCGGATTGCACCCCGGTAAACCTGTTTGGTTGTGGGCAGGAAACTGCCTGGGCTTTGCTCTCCAACGCAGTCTGTGTTCAAGGTAAAATCATCCTATGCCATCTTATGTTGAGGTAGCCATCAACCTCCCGCAGATCTCAGACACCTATCATTACCATCTGCCGGCAGATCTGATTGGGGCTGTGCAGCCAGGATCGCTGGTGATCGTGCCCTTTGGCGCGCAGCGCGCCCAGGGCGTGGTTTTGCGCAGCATTGAGATCCCCGAAGTGGCGGAAACCCGCCCCGTGGAGGATGTGGTGGAAGAATTGCCCCCGCTAACAGCAGCTCAGATGGATTTGGCGCGCTGGCTCGCGGAGGAAACCCTCGCGCCCCTGGGTGCCTGCATCAACCTGATGCTCCCGCCAGGTTTGAGCCAGCGCACGGATACGCTGGTCAGGTTGATCCCCGAGGGAGTGAAGCAGGGGGCTGATTATTCCCCCATTGAGAAACGCCTGATCCACTTGCTGCAAGCGCGCGGCGATCTGCGCGGACGGCAGATTGATGCTGCCATCCGGCATGTGGAGTGGCGCGGTGTGGCACGCGGGCTGGCCCGCAAAGGCGTGGTGAGCACACGCGCAATTTTGCCCCAGCCGCGGGTCCAACCAAAGACTGTGCACAAAGTGGTCCTGGCAAAGGACCCGGATGCGCTTGACCGGATGGAGGAACCGCTCAGCCGGGTTCATAAAGTTCATGATCGGCGGGAGCGCATCCTGCGCGCCTTGGCAGGCGAAACCGATCCGCTCGAACCGGCCCAAATATACAAGGACCTCGGGGCGAATTACGGTGACCTCAAAACGCTGGAGGAAATGGGCTGGATTATCTACATAGAAGACCAGGTGTGGCGAGATCCGCTTGAGGAGGCCAGCTTTGTGCCCACATCGTCCCTCGCACTTACCCGGGACCAGGCGCGTGCTTGGGAGCGGATCCAGGAGGGGTTGCGCTCGGCGCAGGAAGGTCAGCCCCCCCCGCCTTTCCTGCTGCATGGTGTGACAGGTTCAGGCAAGACCGAGCTGTACCTGCGCGCTGTGGAGGAAACCCTCTCAGCAGGTCGGGGCGCCATCATCCTGGTGCCGGAAATTTCCCTCACGCCGCAAACTATACAGCGTTTCTCTGCCCGTTTTCCGGGCCAGGTGGGGGTGGTCCATTCCCAGCTTTCAGAAGGTGAGCGCTATGATACCTGGCGCCGCATCCGGAAGGGTGAGCTGCCCGTGATCGTTGGGCCGCGCAGCGCGCTGTTCGTGCCGATGGCAAACCTGGGGCTGATCGTGGTCGATGAATGCCACCAGGAGAGTTTTGACCAGCAGGAGAGCCTGCCCTACTACCGCGGTGTGGCCACAGCAGTGGCCAGCGCACGCTTGGCGGGCGCGGCGATCATCCTTGGCTCTGCAACGCCCCAGGTGACCCAGTATTACCAGGCAGTGAGCGGCACCTGGCGCTACATTGAGCTTCCCAAACGCATCCTGGCGCACCGTCAGGCGATTGCCCATCATGCCCGCCGCCTGGGCATCAGCCTGCCTGTGAAGTTCGGGGAAGGCGATACCGCCGACCTGGGCCTGCCCAGGGTGGACATCGTCGATATGCGCGCCGAGCTGAAAGCCGGCAATCGCGCCATTTTCAGCCGGGCCATGCAGTCAGCCCTCCAGGATGTGCTCTCGGCGCACCAGCAGGCCATCCTGTTCCTCAACCGGCGCGGCACGGCGACTTTTGTCTTCTGCCGGGAATGCGGTTATGCAGTCCGGTGCCCGCGCGATGATAAGCCGCTTACCTATCACCGTGCCCAGGGCGGTTTGCTGTGTCACACCTGCGGGTACCGACGGCAGGTGCCCCAGCGCTGTCCCGTCTGCGGCGGGCGCCAAATCCGCCAGTTGGGCACCGGCACGGAAAAAGTGGAGCAAATGGTGAAAGAGTACTTCCCGGGGGTCAGAACCCTGCGCTGGGACGCTGAAACCACCCGTAAAAAAGGCGCCCATGGGGACATCCTCACGCGCTTTACCCGCCAGGAAGCGGATATCCTGATCGGCACGCAAATGCTGGCCAAGGGATTGGATTTGCCCCTGGTGACCCTGGTGGGCGTGGTCCTGGCGGAGGTGGGACTCAATCTGCCGGATTTTTCAGCCTCAGAACGCACCTTCCAGGTGCTCACCCAGGTGGCCGGACGTGCGGGACGCAGTCCCCTTGGTGGCCGGGTGATCGTGCAGACCTACCAACCCGAGCATTACGCCATCCAGGCCGCCGCACACCATGATTATGCCCAATTTTATGAGCAGGAAATGGCCTATCGACGCCAGCTTCGCTACCCGCCCTTCACCCGCCTGGTCCGGCTGGAGTATCGCCATTATGATCCCCGTAGCGCAGAGGAAGCCGCCCTGACCCTTGCCGGGCACCTGCAGACATGGATCGAGGAGGCTGAACAGCATGTGGAGATGATTGGCCCCGTGCCCTGTTTCTTCACCCGGCTGCATGGCCGATACCGCTGGCAGATCGTCCTGAGGGGACCCGACCCGGCTGCTCTCTTGCGCGAGCGTCACCTGCCCGACTGGACCATCGAGGTCGACCCCTCCAGCCTGCTGTGAGCGCACCGAATCCTGCAAATTGATGTGATAACGTGCCCAAGCACACGTTATAATAGGGATGGATTAATCGGTTAATATGGCAGGAATAATATCGTGCAGGGTCTGACTTATGCGTTTCGCTTCATCCGAGCCTGTTTTTCACTGGCTTTGAAAAATCCCAGGTTGCGTAAACCCGGGCTTTACCTATTGATGGGCGGCGTGTCCGTTCTGGTGGTTTGGATTTTCCCCCTAGGCGTTGTGACAGCTCTTTTGGGCGTCCGGCCGCTGGGGATGGTCCTCACCGGCCTGTTTGCCACACTGCTGCTCTTCGTCTTACTGGTGTTGGGCGAGGTCATTGCCATGGAGACTTGCCTGGTTTTTGATGACCTGATCCGAACGGCGTTGCCCTCACCCGAGACCGACTCTGAGCGGCGCAGTTTTACCCACTGGGGGAAAGTGTTTTTATGGGTGTTAATACTGCCAGGACTGCATATCATCCAATTTGTTGACCAGGTTTTCAGACCAAAGCACGCTGTAGCGCGCGATTGGCTGAGCGCCGCCTACCTGATGCTGCCCGTGATCAGCATTGAAGACCGCAGCCTGAAGGATGCTGCGGAGCGGATCACGGACATGATCCAGAACCACCTGGTCCGCTTTCAACCCGGGCTGGTTAAGGTGCGTTTGGTCGTGGCTGTGGTGCAGTGGGCCCTGATCCTGGGCGGGAGCGCCCTTGGCATTTGGGCGGGATTGGCCATCGCCGGGCCGGGGCCTGCAGGCGTGCTGACCCGTTTGTTGGCCATTGCCATCGGGCTAATTCTGGCTGGCACACCCGCCCTGCTTGGGATCGGCTTCAGTGGCTTTTGCCGGGCATGTTATTATACAAGCCTGTACCAATGGGCTTTGAACGTGGCCTTCGCCAGGTTGTCAGGAGACAGCGCACACAGCCTGCCGCCGGCGATCCTCAGCCAGGTCATGAGAACCACAAATACAAGTAACAAGGAAGAAGCGTAATGCAACGAAGAAAAGAAGTGCTCACCTGGAACGATGTCGATCAGTTGATCGATCACCTCCTGCCTCAATTTGATTTTGTCTTCGACAGCATGATCATGATCTCACGCGGAGGCATTGTGCCAGGCGGTCTGCTGGCAGAGGCCATGGACATCCAAAAACTGCTGATCGCATCGGTGGATTTCCCGTATGAGCTGGAAGAGATGGAACGGCCGCGTTTGCTGGCCTGGCCCAACTTTTTGATGTTTCCTGAAGATGAGCTGCTCACCGGCGACCGGGTTTTGATCGTGGATGATGTGTGGGGGTCGGGACGCACGATCACCTCGGTTAAGAACCGCGTTTCTGCAGCAGGCGGCTTTCCCTACACCTGTGTTTTGCATTTCAACCCGTACCGCAACCTTTTCGGCACCAACCGTCCGGATTACTTTGCAGCCATCACGGACGCCTTTATCGTCTATCCCTGGGAGATGGATCGCGACCTGAACGCGTCTATGCTTCGGGATCTATAGCTGGTCTTTCAAGCGCACGTGAGGGCAGCAGCCCGCGATCCCGCCATGAACCCCCTGTTTGCTAACGGGGTCCACAATCATTGGTATTTCCATCGAGGACTTGTGCATGGAACCCTCCTTCCACATTGGTAAATATCGCCCCATCTATCTATGGGCAGGACCCGGCACCATTCGCATGAACCAGGTCAAGTTCATGAACTATCCCGTGGATGAAGCAAGTCATCGCGCCGCCCACACCTTACCCGTTGCCCGGCAGGTGGTTGATGAGCTCTATGCGAACTGGGTCCACCTGACCTACGACTGGGGGTTTCCTCCCGAGGTTGATGCCGAGGACTGGGAGGACTTCCGCAGCGCAGCCGAGGCGTATCACGCCGCCGGTACGCCGGTGTTTGCCTATATCCAGGTTTCAAACTGTGTTTTTTCCGGGAGCTTTGCCGAAAAGGACTGGTATGCACGCGATCCCCAGGGGCGCAAGATTTATTACTATTCCGGGCGCTACATGACGGATTGGACACACCCGGAGTGGATCCAGCATCTTAAGGACATGATGTCCGGTGCGCTTGCGCGCGGCGCCGACGGCATCTTCTTTGATAACATGTGGTACGGCGACCGGCCAAATAACCTGATGGGGGCCTGGCTGGGCGGCGCGGGCTGTTACTGCGACCGCTGCCAAGCGCTCTATCGGGCTGAAACGGGGATAGCCATTCCAAAAAAGATCCTGCCTGAACAGGATGATGTGGCGGCTTACCTGAGGTGGCGGGCCGGCCAGGTCACGGAGACGATGCGCACCCTGGCTGATTGGGCGCGTTCGCTCAAACCCGGCACGCCCATCAGCGCCAATGACTACGTCGTCAGCATGCATAACAGCTACCTGGTTTACGGCATCGATGTGGCAGCGCTGGCCGAGGTGCAGGATGTGATCATGGTCGAAAATTTCGCCCTGCCCCGATGGGACCCAGCACCCCGGCCTTGCCTGGCCAACAATACCCTGACGATTCGCAACACCCGCGCCTTGATCCGTGACCAGGCTCACCTGAGTGTGCTGTCCTATGACGAGGGTATCGGGTTTGACCCGGTTTACCCGCCCCGGCGGCATCAGCTGGCCATTGCTGAAGCCGCTGCCCTGGGGGCCAGTATGACCATCAAGGGCACCGAATACAACGACGGCCAGAAAATGACCCTCCTGACCGATCCGGCTTATGCCGGCCAGCACCGGGCAATAGGCGCCTACCATCGCTGGCTTGAGGCGCACCAGGCCCTGTATGTTGACCGGGATAACGCCGCACCCATTGGGCTGATGCACCCTGGGGAGGCTCTGTGGCGGAAATGGACGGCCCTCTCGCCGGTTTATTACGGGGCCAGCCAGGCGCTCACCTGGGCAGGCTTGCCCTGGCGCGTTGTCCGCCCGGGGGATGATCTTTCTGGGCTGGCCGCGGTGCTGACCTTCACCCCCAGCGATCGGCAGCCTGGTTCATCAGGTCAGACAGCCGCGCACATCCATGTCCCCGATCTGCCGGGCTGGGCGTGGAGGAAACCCGGCCTTGTTGCCAGGGGCGGCCTGCGGCATGACCTGGCCGAATCTGTGGGCGCTTTTCTGCTGCGTGCCTACCACGGCAGCAAGTTTGCACGGTGGGTGATGGATAAGCTCCAAATGGCGAAACTGGTCTTCCGGACGGAAATCTTCAACCTGCCTGATCGTGAAACCATGCAGACCCTGCTGCATGCCCTGCCTGACGGGGTCACACCGCGCGTCGAAGCTGAGCACCCGGTGTTAATTGAGGTATGGGATCAGGTCGGCACACGGCAGGTGCACCTCGTGAATTACGGCCCTGAACCCCAGCAGGTTGCGCTGCACCTGCCGTCCCACAGCCGGGGAAGGGTGATCTCGCCCGACCGCAGCGAAGTGCTCGCTGTGGAGGGTACGGATTTATCCGTAGCAGTGGATATTTATACGATTCTGATCCTTGAATGATGCCCTGCTGCTGAAAGGGCTGTTCAAGGGCAAACCAAATTTTGTATTGATGACCAATTAATCGGAGGAGTGCTGATGGACAGGAAAATTCGCTGGTACGACTACATCACCATTAACATTTTTTATTTTGCGCTCACGGCCCGTTCGCAAACCCTGGCGCTGATTGTGCCACTGATTCTCAGCAAGTTTGTTGATGAATCCGTCAAAGGCGCAGCTTTGGGCAATCTCCGCCTTTGGGGGTTGATGACAGCCGTGCTGGTCCAGGCAGTGGTGGGGATCCTTTCGGATCACAGCTCGTCTAGGTTTGGCAGGCGCCGGCCTTTCATCCTGATTGGCGGGGTGACGGAAGTATTTGTATACATCCTCATCGGTGTCATCGCGGCCACCCTGGAAGGGATGACAGGGTATTGGTTCCTGTTTGCTGCTTATATCCTGTCGATGCTGTCCGCCAACACGGGGCATGGTGCCTTGCAGGGTTTGATCCCGGACATTGTTCCCGAGGAAAAGCATGGCATCTTCTCCGGGGTCAAGGCCGTCTTTGAGCTGCCCGCACCGATGATCTTTGTCTCGTTTGTGATTGCCCGGTTGGTGGGTGACGGAAACTATTGGCCTGGAATCATTACCTTAAGTGCAGTCGTATTATTGTCGATCGCCATTACCATGTTTGCCCCGGAAAAACCGGCCAAAGAACCGACCTCAAAAATGGATTGGAAGCCGATCCTGCGCCTGGTTTTGATGACGGCTGTTTTCACAGCGGTCATCCTCGGCTCCGGGGCTGGCGTTAACTTTTTCAATCGGCTTTCAACGGGACTGCCGGAATCCTCCGCACTGATCGTGACAATCACCGTGGCGGTTTTGGGGATGGTCGTGGCGGTTATCCTGGGTGTCTGGGGCAGTGTTCAGATCAGCCTGGGCGGGCAAGGAAAAGCGATTGACCGGTCATTCACCTGGTGGGTGATCAACCGTTTGGCCTTCCTGGTAGGGTCTACGAACTTATCAATTTTTGCGGTTTATTACCTGCAGGAACGTTTTGGAGCACTGCAAGAGTTCAATGTTGGCGAGATGTTCGGCCAGTTGATGCTGTTTGTTGGATTGGCCATATTTATCTCCAGCATTCCGGCTGGTTGGATCAGTGACAAGATCGGAAAGAAACCGGTTTGTGCAATAAGTGGTGTTGTGGCGTTAATCGGCACCATCATCGTCATTGTTTCACCCAATACGACTGTGCTTTACATTGGCGGTATCCTGATCGGGCTGGCAACCGGGTTCTTTTACTCCGCAAGCTGGGCTTTGGGTACAAGTTTGGTCCCCAAGCAGGAAGCCGGCCGCTACCTGGGTATTCATAACCTGGCGGGCGCAGGGGCTGGCGCGATTGGCGCTTACATTGGCGGCCCGATTGGGGACGGCGTCGGTTTCACTGTCTTGATGGGCATTTTCGGGTTGCTGTTCCTGATCTCCACCCTGGCGCTGTTTGGGATCACGGAGAAGGTCCCGCAAACTGCTTAAAAATTGCCGCCGGCAGCCTGATCCGGTAATCAATCAGACACAAGGACCCCAAGCGGATGTCGAACAGGCTCGGGGTCCTTTGATTTTAAAGGGAGGCGGTGCCTTCCGGCCAGGATGCAAGCCCTCACTTTTCATCTGCGGCATAGCGCAACTGGATCTGGCGGGCATAATCTGCCATGCTGCGGCGCAAAGCGAGGGGTTCCAGCACTTCGATGGCTCCGCCAAAGCCCATCAGGCGAGTACGGGCGGCATCAAAACTCTCAAACTGGAGGGTCACCGTGGGCCATTCAGCGCCTTTGTCATCTGGCGGGGCGGCGAGGTGATCCGGGCTGTTGTCCTGCAGCAGGGCTGGCAATCGCTCGGCCAAAACGGGAGAGACACGTGCGCGGACTTCGTAAGATGAACGGTTTTGTTCGTAGTCTGCACACCACCTGCACCAGAACGCCGCCAGGTCAAAATCCCCTGGTCGCTCAAAGGTTTCGTCCAGCAGGTCGGCTGAGAGAATTTGCGATACCCGGCGGATGCGAATGTGTTCAGCGTGGGCATAAACCAGGTACCAGACGTTGGTCTTGGCCACCAGACCGTAGGGCGCCACAACCTGCTCCCCAATGTAATAAAACTCCCCCTGGTAGGTGATGTGCAAAAGACGGTTATTCCAAACCGCTTGTTTGATGGTCTCCAGGTAAGGCGAGGGCGCTTCGGCTTGAAACCACCAGGTTGCGTCCAGGTGGATGCGCTGCTGTGCCTGGGTTTGATCTGCCCGTAATGATGGCGGTATGGCCGCCGCCAGTTTGAGCAGGCCAGTTTTCAGCGCTTTATCCACGCCCAGGTCCGCCAAGGGCGCGGGGATGTTGAGCATGGAGAGGGCCTGGACCTCCTCGGGGCGCATCCCGGTCAGGTTGGTGCGGTAGTTCTCGATCAGCGCAATGCCGCCCCCGGGCCCGGTTTCCGTGTAGACCGGGATACCGGCCGCGCTCAGGGCGACCACGTCCCGATAAATGGTCCGTTCAGAGACCTCCAGTTCTTCGGCCAGTTGGCGGGCGGTCAATCGCTGGTGGGTTTGCAGCAGCATCAATAGGGCCAGTAAGCGGTCAGCGCGCATCTTTTCTCCTTGTTCAATGGCAGGTTCTTACCGGGATATTTTTATTATACACATAAATACTGATAAAAGATGTCAGGGATAGGGTGCTACACTGCGTATGCGCATGTGCATAAAACAAGCTATGAAAAAAAGGAGAACAGTATGGATCAACTTGACGTACGTATCGAAACCCTGCCCCCAATGCGGGTGATCAGCGCTTATGGCTTTGGCCCTGAGCCTGAGGGTATCGCCGCTCAGAAAATGGAGGCCTTCCTGGAGCAGAAAGGTCTGCTGGCGGATTATGGGAATAAAATCCCGCATTACGGCTTTAACAACCCCAGCCCGTCATCTGGAAGCCCGAATTACGGTTACGAGATCTGGGCGGCTGTGCCCCCTGAGGTTGAGCCTGAGGGTGACCTCAGCGAGGTGATGTTCCCTGGCGGCCTGTACGCCGTCACGCGCTTTGAGAACCTCGAGATCATCACCCAGGTGTGGGAAGCGCTCGTCAGGTGGCGCGAGAACAGCACCTACCTTTCGGCGGACCACCAATGGCTGGAACACCTGCTCAACCCCCTGGAGAGGGATTTTACGAAATACATCTTTGAGCTGTACTTGCCGATCAAAGCCTGAGCACTCGGCGGTGAGCAGGATGCCCCAGCTCACTTGAAGCAGGATATCGCAGCAGCGCCCCCCAGGGCGCTGCTGCACCAAGGGGTCGTCTGGCTGGCACCTGTCTTGTAGCCTGGCGCGAGGGGGTGTATAATGATTGTGTTCTTTTAGCAGGAGTTGTGCATGATTCGCATTCGTCTGTAAATTCTTAACGTTCAGGGAAGCAGTGTAGCGGTGCATTGACCGAGGGCTTTCCCTTGGTTTTTGTTTTTAAGAAAGCAGGTGAATGTGTTATCTGTATCAAACCTATCGAAATCATACGGCCTGCTGGCCGTCCTTAAAAAAATAACTTTCAGCCTTAAACGGGGTGAACGTGCCGCGCTGGTGGGACCCAACGGGTGCGGAAAATCCACCTTGCTCAACATCATCGCCGGGGAAGAAGCGCCGGACGCCGGCAGCGTGTCTTTGACGCCGGCTAACCTGCGGGCGGGATACCTGCACCAGGGGATCGTTTTCGCGCCTGACGAGACCGTTGGCGGGTACCTCAACCGCTTTGCCGTCAATCTGGAGGATGCTCTGCATGGTCTCGAGACTGCCTGCCTCCGCCTGGCCAAAGCGCCCAATGACCCGGCATGCATCGCAAATTACGAAGCTGCACTGCAGGCATCAAACCGCGCCCAGGAGATGGAAGGGGCACGCAAATCCATCCTGACCGGCTTTGAATTGCTCGACTTGCCGCAGGATACGCCCATCCAGGCATTAAGCGGCGGCCAAAAGGTGCGCCTGGCCTTGGCTGGCGTATTGCTGGATGGCCCGGACATGCTCCTTCTTGACGAGCCGACCAATCACCTCGACCTGGAGATGCGCGCCTGGCTGCAGGATTGGGTGTGCTCCTACCCGGGCGGGATCCTGCTTGTTTCCCACGATCGCGCCTTTTTAGATGCAGTCATCGATAAAATCATCGCCTTCCCGCCTGGCGGAGAGGGCGTGCGCGAGTACCCCGGCAACTACAGCCAGTATATCGACATTCGCCAGGCCGAATTTGAAATCGCCATGGGGGCGTATAACGACCAGCAGGATGAGATCAGGCGCCTGAAAAAGGCCGCTCAGTCCGTGCGCAGCCAGGCCAAACCGCATAAAGGCGGTAAGGCGGATCCAAAGAACACCGATGGGTTTTCAGCCGGTTTCTTTGCAGACCGGGGCCTGGAAACAGTCCGGCGGGCAAAACAATTGGAAAAGCGGATTGCCTTTCTCGAGAATGAAGGGGCGCTGGAAAAACCGCACAAAGACTGGGGGATGCGGATGAATTTTGCTGATACACCCTCAAGCGGTCAGATAGCGCTGCAGTTGGACCGTCTATCCATTGGCTACACAGATGCGCTCCTGCCGCCTATCACCCAGACTGTCACGTTGGGAGGGCGCATTGCCCTGATTGGGCCCAATGGTGCGGGGAAGACCACCCTGTTTAAGACTCTGCTGGGTGAGGTGCCGCCTGTTTCGGGAGGGTTTGCATTTGGCAGCGGGGTGCGTCCCGGCTATCTTTCACAGGAGCAGGATTTGTTACAGCCCGGGTTGAGCGTGCTGGAGGTTTTGCAGCAGAACAGCGGCCTTACCAACCATTCGGAAGCACGCACCTTTCTGCACCGCTTTCTGTTCAGCGGTGATGAGGTCTTTCAGCCTGTGGCGACCCTGTCGTACGGCCAGCGCTCGCGTTTGATGCTGGCGCTGCTGGTGGCGCGCCGCTGCAACTTGCTACTGCTGGATGAGCCGCTCAACCATCTTGACCTGCCATCGCAAGAGGCGTTTGAATCCGCCCTGAGCAGTTTTGAGGGCACGATCCTGGCCAGCGCACATGACCGCTATTTTATCGAGCGGTTTGCCCAGGTCATCTGGCATTTTTCGCCTGCAGGCCTGGTGGCGGAAATCACCCCGGAGCGGGCCCTTGAGCTGATCGGCGCGTGAGACCTGTGGATAAAGGCGAGAAAAACTGGGGATAACCCCGTGAAACCCTGTGCATAACGGCTGGATAACCTGTGTAAAACCTGAAAAATCCTGTGGAAAAGCTGTGAATAATGAAAAAGAGCCAGGTCCGCCGTGCCTGGCTCTCTTCTGGGGGAGAAAAATCTGCAATTGAAAAGTTTATGGGTACAGTATAGCGAATAATTGGGCAGATTACTTGACGCGCGGGCACTTTTTACCCTACGATTACCCCACAGCGCATTGCTTACCGGGTTAGGAACAGCCAGGGGTTGACAAACCTGCCATGGTTATGAATTTCAAAATGAAGGTGTGTGCCGGTTGAATTGCCTGTGCTGCCAGCCAACCCGATCGGCTGTCCCTGGATGACGAAATTACCTGTTTCAGCCAGGATTAAGCTCATATGTCCATACAGGGTTTGGTAGCCATTGAGGTGATCTATGATGACCATGTTGCCATACCCATAGTTGGAATGATGAACCTCAACAACTTTTCCGCTGGCAGCAGCAAAGACCAGGTCATCTCCTACCGCCGCGATGTCAATCCCTGGATGTGCGTATGAAAAATTGTAACCACTCAGCCACTTTTCAACCGCCGGCCAAATGAAGAGTACCGGGTCTTCTCGCTCGCCGTTTTCGTCACCGTATTCAAGCCAGTTCGATGCTTCAATTTCAACGAGGGGTGCGGTCAGCCTGACAGGTTCTACAGTGATGGGCGGCTCGGTAATCGTTTCGCTCAATTCCCCTGGATTGTGACCGAGCGCAGATAAAACGTCTTTGGCGGTATCATCGGTCTCATTTTCCTTGCTGATTGGATTGACGATGGGATTCTCACCACCACCAGCAGCCCTAATTTGAGCTTCTGGCTGTGGTTTGGGGACCGCCTCACCCGTTAATGCGGTCTGCCTGGGATTCCCATTGAGAACGAAACCGGTTATAGGGCTCATGCCCGTTGAGCTCTCGGCAACTTCTGCTGCCATCAAATCCTTTTCAACCGTCCCGTCCCGGCCTTCTGGAAAGGCAGACTGAGTGTGGGTATCGGTGGATGCTGGCGCATTCGCTTCTTTCGAATCCGTGGCCCCCTCGGCTTTGTTTGCCGATTTCACGTAACTGGATTGGAGAATCATCAAAACCCCCAGGATAATCAGCAAGAATGAAGCAACAAAGGTCGATCGGATTTGTTTCATTATAGGCAATTATAACCAATCGTTGAGCCTTATCAAGGCTTATCTCCATTGAGTACCTGTAAGAAATTTCCTCCTCCTGAGATCTTCCCTTGAAATGCCCACTAATAACCTTCTAAAGGAAAAATGCAGGTCGTCTTTCGTCAATTGTCATATGATCTTGTTCGGACATCGCTAGCTCCAGTAACATTATCATTTGAGCTAACGATTCTACTTTGGTAACATTTTAGATGAACAAACGCGAAGGTTACCCATCTGGTGCCGTTTATGTTATGATTTGGATAGCAAAAACTTACAGGAGCAGTGTCCATGTCTGAGCAGGATTACACCTTTGAAGAGCAGGTCCGCGGCCTGATTGATCAGCTCAATGCCTATATTGAGCAGTATCATGGGGGGGCTGTCGAGCTGGATCGGATTGAGGGGAATACGGTCTTTGTCCGCCTGGGTGGGGCTTGCGAGGAATGCCCGCTTTCACCGGCCACGCTGCAGGGTTGGGTGGCTGGCACCCTGCGCCAGTTTTTTCCGGACATCCATGTGGAGCAGGCTGTTTAAGCTATCCTGCTCGATTTACCCAAATGGAAAACCGGCGCGTAGGGGGTTCTCTGTTGGTGTTTAATTGCAACCCTGTTGGGGGGATTTTCAGCCCGAATTTCAGTAAATAAACAAACTTTGCAGGCAAGGGCGTGCGTTATGCCTATTACCTGGCGGTTTTCTCTGCAGTGGGTGCACCTGCGCCCAATGTGTTATGGCTTGGCGGCTTTATTTTTTCTGTGAGCCGCCACCAGGCCCGTACTGGATCTCTTTTTGAACGGCTTGGTACAGGGTTTCGCTGCGTAGTTCATTCAAGGTGTAGCAGCTCGCATCGAGGTGATCTGCCAGTGCCTGGGCTAAGCCCTGGTCAAAGGCTTCATGTTCCATGTTGATCACTACAGAGCGGACATCCTCTCGGGCGATCTGCTCGGCATATTGGTGAGCTTCCTTCTGGGGTGAGCCGTTGCCCATCGCCACGTTGCCTGCGCCGTCGGTCAGAATGATCAACAGGGGGAAGATGTCGGGATGGAGAACTTTTTCCCTTTTCAGGACTTCATATGCCATGTTTAGGCCGGCGCTTAAGGGGGTTTTTCCGCCCACCGGGATATCGGCCAGGGCATGCTGGGCCAGCAGCACGGAGTTGGTTGGGGACAGCACCAATGTGGCGCGGTCTTTCTGGAACACGATCAGGCCTACCCGGTCACGTCTTTGATAGGCGTCGGTCAGCAGCGAGAGGATGGCGCCTTTGGTGGCTGCCATACGCTCTGCCACTGCCATCGACCAGGAGGCGTCCACGAGGAACAGGATCAGGTTCGACGCCCGGCGAACCCGCACTTTGCGCTGATAGTCTTCGCGGCGGACAGCGAAAGCCACATCCTCTTTGGTGTCTTCTCGGGCCTTTTGGAAGGGTGCCGCCGCGCGCAAGGTGGCGTCGAAGGCCAGGTCGTCCGCTTTGCCATTGGCTGGGCGTGCCTGGATATAGCGCCCGCGCTTTCGGTCCGTCTGGGTCTGAGACCGGCGGCCGCTTTGTTTGCGCATCATTTCATCCAGGGGGGTATCCAACCGGCGCGGTTCGAAGGTCTCGCCGGGTTTGACTTTTTTCCCGCCATCCCACCAGTGGGCAGTGGCGTCGTTGAAGATTTCCTGCCGGGAAGGTTTTACGGGCTCGGATCCAGCGGGTTCGTCGCTAACCTCGAGGCGGGAGGAGAGGGACTTTTTTTTTGACGTTCGTCGTTCGCCTCGGCCTGGGACTCGTCATCTGCGGGTACGCCTTCAGATGCTGCGCCTTTGAGCTGCTCGATGTGCGCTTCCAGCTGGGTGATGCCCATTTCGGAGTGCCTGAAGGGCCCGGCTTTCACCCTGTGCGGGAGCGCCAGCTCTGCGGCCAGGGCAATGTCGCGCGGGTTGATGGCCTCGCGGCCCTCAAATGCGGCATGCGCACGGGAGGCTTTCAGGATCACCAGGTCTGCCCGGTGACCGTCCACCTGCATTTTGGCGGTCAGGTCGGCGATCACCAGCAGATCACGGCTGGTATAGCGTACCTTGTCCACCAGCTGACGGGCTTTGGCTATCTGCTCCGAAAGCTCCTCTTCGCGGGGAAGCCACTGCTTGCGAAAAGCTTCCGGGTCGGCTTCGAAGGCCAGGTTGCGTTCCATGATCTGGACGCGCTGCCGGGGCTCAAGGATGCCCCTGATCTCAACCGACAGGGCAAAACGGTCCAGCAACTGCGGGCGGAGGTCGCCTTCTTCGGGGTTCATCGTGCCGACCAGGATAAAGCGCGCCGGGTGGGCAAAGGAGATGCCCTCCCGCTCGACGATGTTCATGCCCATGGCTGCCGAATCCAGTAAAACGTCGACGACATGGTCATCAAGGAGGTTCACTTCGTCAATGTAGAGCAGCCCGCGATTAGCCGAAGCCAGGACGCCCGGTTCAAAATGGCGCTCACCCTTCTGAATCGCTTTTTCGATATCCAGGGTGCCTACCACCCGGTCTTCGGTGGCGGAAATGGGCAGGTTGATGAAGGGCGTCTGCCGGGTTTCGACGGGCAGTCCGTTCTTGTCGGCCTCAAAACGCTCCCGGCATTCTGTGCACCAGCTGATGGGCTTATGTGGGTCGCACCCGAAGCGGCAGTTTTGCACCACTTCAACGGGGGGCAATAAGGCTGCCAGGGCACGTGCTGCTGTGGATTTACCGGTGCCGCGTTCACCGCGAATCAATACGCCGCCAATCCGGGTATCGATGGCATTCAGAATCAGTGCTCGCCGCATTCGCTGCTGGCCAACGATGGCGGTAAAGGGGTAAATCACACGCATAGTTTCTTGTTTCCTCATTGTTTTGCTCCGCACTTGTAGTTTACCACGTCAGTATGGGAATCACCATATGCCTGTATAGTATGGGAGGCCTGATTTTGGGTGCAAGCCGGGGCTGGGAGAGGATGAAAATCACGCTTCGGGCACAGCGGCGTTTTGCGATAAAATAAAGGCATGGATTGGCAAATTCACGGTCAGGCGTGGGCAGTTGAGCTGCTTAAGAGTCATGCCGGCGGCGATAAGCTGCGGCATGCCTACCTGTTTACCGGACCCGAAGGCGTTGGGCGGCAGACGCTGGCCGTCAAGTTCGCCCAGGCTTTAAATTGCACTGCGCCCCCCGAACCGGGCGGGTTTTGCAGTGTTTGCCGTGATTGCCGTCAGATTGCGGCCCTGACCCACCCCGATTTGAGCCTGCTGCAACCGAATGAGGGGCACAAAGACATCCTGATCGACCAGGTACGGGCGTTGCAGCACACCCTGGCACTTTCCCCCTATACCGGGGCTTACCGGGTGGCGCTTTTACCGGACTTTCACCGCGCAACCACCCAGGCCGCCAACGCGCTTCTCAAAACGCTTGAAGAGCCCCCGGACCGGGTGATCATGCTGCTGACTGCCATCGCCCCTGAAAGCCTGCTGCCCACGATCGTCTCACGCTGCGAAGTGATCCGCCTGAGGCCTGCTTCACTGGTCTCAGCACAGTTCTATTTGCAGGCGAAGCTGGGCCTGCCGGAGGACAATGCGCGCCTGCTGGCCCATGTCTCTGGCGGGCGGATTGGCGCCGCCCTGTCCCTGGCTGAAGACCCGGACGCGCAGGCTGCCAGACAGGAGCAGTTGGAGGTCTTGCTGGATTTGCTGCCAGCCACCCGGGTTGAACGCTTCAAACAGGCCGAACGCATGGCCAGGACCAGCGATAAGGCGCGCCAAAATATCAGTCAGGTTTTGCGCACCTGGCTTTCGTTTTGGCGGGATGTCTTCCTGCAGGTTTCGGGCGGATCGTCTGCGCTGATCAACATCGACATCGAGCCGCACATTGCCCGGGTTGCCGCCCAGGTCGAGCCTGAGCAGGCCCGCGAGCTGGTGATTGCCCACGAACAGGCACTTGAGCAGCTGTATGCCTATGCCAATGTGCGCCTATTGCTGGAAACACTCATGCTGCAATGGCCGCAGTTGCCGATGGAAATCGTTTGATCGTATTGATTGAAAAAATATCCCCAGGGATTCCAAATACTTAATAGCTGAAAATCGGAGTAATGCGCATAGGGGCGGCGTCGATGTAGCCCTTTTAGGGTTAATTGGCTTCGGTTCGGTAGATCTGCAAATCTGAAAACCGGATCGTCATGGCGCTGCCGCTGACCGTGCGGGCGAAGACCCCCAACCCCCCGCTGCGATTTTGAGCGATGCGGTTTTCAAACTGGAAGGCATCGTTGATGTAAAGCTGGAACAAGCCCCGAGAAACATACAACCCGACGCGATGCGTAGCCGGTGCGCCGGGCTGCACCCGCGCTGCAGTCATCCAATCCACCAAAACAATTGTCTGACCGCCCTGGACAAGCTCTAACCGTACCTGGCTGTTGCAATCGATGAGCAAGCGGTAGTAATCCCCCTCCGATTGCTGCCAGAACAACAGACCCATTTGGTCGCTGGGCTGGCACAACGAGGTTTGGAGGGTCATTTCCAGGTAAAAATTCTCCGGAAGGCGGTGCTGGCTCAGGCTGGTGAGGCTGGTTCCCGACCTGGCGATGGCCAGGGTCAGGTTCTCTGTGCCAAAAGCAACGTTCCCCGCCGGGCTTTGCCGAGTTTCCCATAGGCTTTCGTCTGAAAAATTATCCTCAACCAGGCGTTCGGTGATGCCCGCACGCAGATCCTCCAGGGTGGGCTGCGGTGTGGGGCTGGGGAGCGGGGGCAGGGTGGGCGTGGGGGTGGCGGGAAACCAGTCAATGGTGGGGGTCGGTATTTCCGTTTGGGTGACGGTCAGCGTAGGCGTGATGGTCGGTTCGGGCGGCAGGAAATCGCCGCAACCGGACAGGATTATGAGGGCAGCCAGGGCCAAAAGGCCGATCAGGGCTGCATTAAGGCGGGTGTTGTGTGCTTGATTGATCATTTGAGGTATTAATTATAAAACCAAACGGGACAATTACCAAATTGCGGTTGACTGGTAATAATCGGCAGAGGTGTTATAATGCTTGCGTAGGAAGACATGACGCTTATGAAGAAGATTTCACTTTGCTTACTGATAATCCCCGTGATGGCCCTGGGTGCAGCGTTGGTGTTCGTGCCACAGGCCGTGCAGGCGCGAGCCGTTCAGCAAGCAGCTTACCAGACGCCCACGCCCAACCTGGACGGGCAGATCTTGTATACAGTCCAGGAGGGGGATACCTGCACACGTATTTTCCTGCTCACCGGGGTTACGATTGACGCGATCATCGCTTTGAACAACCTGGACGCGGATTGTGCGGTTTTTCCCGGCCAGCAACTCCTGTTGGGGGAAGTTGACCCGGTTACGCCCACACCGGAAGGCCCGCAACCAACGGCGACGCCCGGACCGCCCACGCCAACGCCCTTTGAGGGCAACGCGCAGATCTGTACGGCGCTGTTCGAGGACCTTGACGGCAACCAACGGCGTTCGGCCAATGAAATGTACCTGGGCGGCGGGGTGATCAGCGTCAGCAACCGGATCGGCACCTTCTCCGAGACCCAGGAGACCGTCGGCGGCGACCCTGAACTTGTGGGTCCCGTGTGTTTTGAGGATGTGCCGGAGGGAGAATACAACCTGAGCATGGGCATACCCGATGGGTATAACCCCACAACCACCATGAATTATGCGCTCACTGTTACAGCGGGGGATACGGTTGTGGTTGATTTTGGCGCCCAGCCCTCAAACCAGCTTTCGGAGGCAGAGGTCGCCCCCGGGGAGAACCGGTCCCCTTTGCTGCTGGCGATCGGCTTGTTCCTGCTGGCGGGCGGTGCGGGTTTGGCCTTCTTTTTCATCCGCTCCCGCATGACGTCCTGATCAGCGTCACATACGCTGTTCCATCCATACATCCCCTTCGTTGTGATAGCCGTTGGCTTCCCAAAAACCCAGCCGGTCCTGTGCCATAAATTCCAGCCCGCGCAGCCATTTGGCGCCCTTCCACAGGTAGACATCCTTAAGTTCCGTCCGTCCGGGGATAGACCCGGTCACACCGCGCAGCGGGTAGCCGTGCTCGGGCGTAAGGGGCTGCCCGTTGTAATGGGTGGCGATCAGGAAGTTCTCCTGCAGGAAGACCGACAGGGGTAAATTGGTGGTGTAGCCGTGCTCGGCATGCTGCATCACGAACCGAGCTTCAGGTGCGGGCTTGATCAACCCCTGTGCCACAAGCATCTTTGGGGATATCCCCTCCCAATCGGTATCGAATTTGCTCCAGGTGGTCACGCAATGCAGGTCCAGCCGCACTTTCACCCGCGGCAGGTCCAGGATTTGGTCCCAGGTCCACACGATCGGTTCTTCGACCGCACCCCAGATGCGAAAATCCCATACGGTGGGGTTGAAGCGCGGGACGGGGCCGTAATGCAGGGTCGGGAACCCGCTGGTGGGGTGCTGACCTGGCGGCAGTCGCTTGTTTGTGGTCATATCAGCTCTCCCTCGTAAGGGCTTGCTTTAAGGGTGGATAAAGTATTCACCAGGCTTGAGCACCCGGGCTTTGGTGCTGGTTTCAGCTTCCACGCGCGCAGCCCAGGCATCGGGGTCCTGGGCAATCAGCCCAAAGGTGTTGAAGTGGATCGGGATGACGACTTTCGGCGTGAGCATCTTGACGGCACGCAGTGCGTCGTCCGGGCCCATGGTGTAATTATCGCCGATGGGCAGCACTGCCAGGGTTATGACCTCCTCGCCGATCAATTTCATGTCACCGAACAAGCCTGTGTCCCCTGCTAAATAGAGCTTTTCGCCCGTATTGGTGGTGAGCAGAAAACCTACCGGGTTCCCGCCGTAAGAGCCGTCCGGAAGCCCTGAACCGTGCAGCGCCAGGGTCAGCTTTAGGTGCCCGAAGGGGTGTTTGAACCCGCCGCCAATGTGTTGAGCGTGGACCTTGACCCCTTTCTTGCGCAGCCAGCCGCTGATTTCGGCATTGGCGATGACCGTTGCGCCTGTGCGTTCGGCGATCTGGACCGTATCGCCGATGTGGTCTCCATGACCGTGTGTTACCAGGATGTAATCTGCAGCGACGGTTGAGGGGTCTACCTTGGAAGCCGGGTTCTGGCTGAGGTAGGGGTCGATCAGCAAGGTGTAGCCATCAGTCTCCAGTGCCAGGGATGCGTGCCCAATCCATGTTATTTTAAAGGCCATTTGCAGCTCCTTTCGAATTTGAATGGTTTCACTTTAATTATACTGGGCATGGGATGGGCTTCAATGCGGGAATAAGCTGAGTGCTGGTTTGCATGGGGGATTGGCAGGGAAAAAGCACCAAACAAGCCGATTATGCTAAAATACAGCCAGGTTTTATATCCTCGGGTAAAGGAAATCGCCCTTACCCGGGGAAAACATGATCTGCTTGTTATCTAATCGAGCAGGCAGTCCAAGGAGAACACTTTGAGAAGGCAACCGAGCACCTATACAGGTTTATCCACCTTTTTGACCCATTACACCGAATGTGAAAATGCTGACAATGCGCATATTGCCCCCATTTACCAGAATTCCGTGTTTACTTTTAATGATACTGCCTCGGGCGCGGCCATTGCAGCGGGCGAAACGCCAGGCTTTTATTATTCACGCTTGAACAACCCCAACCATCAGCAGCTGGCATGCAAGCTGGCTGCGCTGGAAGCATGGGATCTGATCCGGCAGGCCCCCGACGCAGATCCTGAGTCGCTGGCAGGCGGCCTGGTGTTCGCCTCCGGTATGGCCGCGGTCACTGCTGCGGTGCTGGCGTCGGTTCAATCCGGGGAAACCCTGCTGACCCAGGCCGCGCTGTATGACGGTACCTATCTTTTATTCAAGAACATCCTGCCCAAGTATGGCATTGATGTGGTCTGGGTGACCGAGAATACCGCAGAGGGCTGGGAACGCGCCTTTCAGGCGCACCCAAAGGTTAAATTGGTTTATCTTGAGACACCCGTTAACCCCACCCTGCAGCTGACGGACATTCGCATGGTAGCTGAACTGGCGCATCAGCATGACGCCCGCGTGGCGATCGATAACACCTTTGCCACGCCGTTTTGCCAGCGCCCATTCACCCTGGGTGCGGATGTAATCATCCATTCCACGACCAAATTCCTCTCAGGCCATGGGCAGTTGATCGGCGGCGCGGTGCTGACCACGGACCTGGCCTTCCTGAAAGGGGAGCTGTATCAGTCCTATAAGCTGATGGGCGCTACGCCGAGCCCGATGGATGCCTGGATGGCCAACATTGGCCTGAAGACCTTTGAGCTGCGGATGGAGCGTCATTGCCGAAATGCCCTGAGGGTGGCAAAAACCCTGGAGAGTCACCCGGATGTTGAGCGTGTGTATTACCCTGGGCTTGCCAGCCATCCGGATCACGCCCTGGCCAGGGTGCAGATGATGGATTATGGCGGTATGATCGCTTTCGAGCTGAAAGGGGGCCTTGAAGCGGGTGCACGCATGATGGACCGGATCCAGATCGCTACATTGGCGGTCAGCCTGGGGAATGTGGATACCCTCATTCAGCATCCGGCCAGCATGACCCACCGCAACACACCACGCGAGGAGCGCCTGGCAGCGGGCATCACCGATGGGCTGGTGCGCCTTTCGGTCGGGATCGAGGATCCGGTCGACCTGACGCGTGATTTGCTCAGGGCAATTGAAGGGTAGGATTGTGTAAGGGGGGACATGTCGTTGCGGCGAGCATCCGCAGGGTGCGAGGTGGCCATCCATATTCTGCCGGATGGGCTGGTCTTTGGCACGACTCATTGACTGCGTTGACCCATGCCCATTTATTTTCATAAATGATGACAGATTGTGGGCCAACTCGCCCTGCTAATATTCGTAAATGCTGCCGCCAATAAACTCGCGGATGACGGAGTTCTCTGGCACAATCGAATCATCCTCGATAGGCTCCAGGGACTGCATCAGGGTGTGGACCCGGGTGGCGCGCTCATGCGCGTCAGCCCGTAAGGGGTCATCGGCATATGCTTTCGTCCAGCGGGCAAAATCGGTAAACAATTTGGCCTTGTACATGGGCATCTCGTACGGCATTGCGCTGTTGACGATGTAATCGGTGGTGTTCACGTATGGGATGATGTTGCGCAGCTCGCTGGCGCGGACGTAATGCCAGTGCAGCAGGGTTTTGGTCGGGTCGTAAGCTCGATGTGAGGCATCCCGCAGCATGCGCCGGATCAGCCGGATATCTGTCCAGCGTACATAGTGCCCGTCGGGGTCTTTGAGCTGCAGCAGCGGCTCAAGGTATAAGCGGAACTTCTTTTCAGCGGGGATATCTGCTGTCATGGCCGGGTACAGGCCATGCAGGCTGTCGATCAGGATGACCTCGTTGGGCGCCAGTTTCATCGGGGTTTGTTCAAGGCGGCGCGTGCCGGTTTTGAAGTCGTAATACGGGATCAGCACCTCCTCGCCCTCAAACAGGCGCGTTAGATGGGCATTGATCAGCTCGAGGTCCAGGGCCTGGGGGGTCTCGAAATCGTAATCGCCGAACTCATCCTTCGGGTGCATCTCCAGGTTGAAGAAGTAATTGTCCACATTCAGTGTGACCAGGCGCATGCCCATGCGCGCCAGCCGCTCTCCCAGCTTGATGGTGGTGGTGGTCTTCCCGGAAGAGGACGGGCCGGCAATGATCACCATGCGCAGCTCGTGTTTGCGCTCAACGATCAGGTTGGCGGCATTTTCCACATCTTCGTGGTAAAAGGCTTCGGAGGCACCCACGATTTCCGATAGTTCTCCCCGGCGGATGCGTTCATTCAGGCTGTCCACCGTATGCAGGCCGTGGTCCACCGCCCAATCGAGGATGCGCCACAGCTTATGCCAGGGGATATTGCTGGAGGGCTCCACACGGCGCTCGGCCCGTTGGGCGCGCAGCTTGGCCCGTTCTGCCCTGTAGAGAATGTACGCCTTGGCTACCCTGGCATGCCCCTCTTCGATGAGCACCTTTTCGACTGTATCCTGGATCTGTTCAACGGTGGGGATTTCACCTTCCGGGGTGTGTTCTTCCAGGAGGCGGCACACTATTTCTGTTAACGCCTCTGCGGTGTGTTTGTCCCGGCCGCCTACCGCCACGGCTGCCCGGTAAATAGCATTGGTGATTCTTTGGGGGGTAAATTCAACAATTGACCCATCGCGTTTGATAACTGACTTGAATTTGGACATTTCCACTCCCTTGGTAATGAAACGAGCAAAGTTAGCAAGGCCTTAGGCTTTAATTATAACCAAGGTCAAAACCAATTCGCAAATCAAGCCTTTGGCTTGTATAATAAACGCGACTTGACCTGATTAACGGAAAGAAGGCTGGATTTGAGTCAAAAAGGCCACCTTCAAAAGCTGAATAGCCTGCATAAAGCGCTTCGCGAGGCTTTAACCGGGGGTGATACAGAACAAACCGCGCTGGATTTGTTCCTGAGCTTGCACAGCCAGCTTCACTCCCGGGGGGTTGCACCACAGGCGCCCTGGTCCTATGAGGATTGGCTGCTGGAGGGACTTGCAGATGTAAGCTTACGTTCGATTCCTGAAGGCCAGGAGCATTCCATCGTTTGGGTTGTCTGGCACCTGACCCGGGTGGAAGATGTGACCATGAACCTCCTGGTTGCCCGGCGTGACCAGGTATTTGAGGCAGGGGGCTGGCAGGCAAAGACGGCCTCCCCGATCAAACATACCGGAAATGGGACTGGCATGGATGCGGTCTCGGCATTGAGCGCGGCTGTCGATATCCGTGCTTTGCGGGATTATAGAGCCGCCGTCGGGCTGGCCACACAGGAGATCGTACGTCACCTGGCCCGTGATGATTTTGACCGCCAAGTGGCGTCGAGTGACCTTAAGCGAATTATAGATGAAGGGGCAGTCCTTCCGGCGGGGCAGGATGTGGTCGCTTACTGGAGCCGGCAGGATGTGAAGGGATTGCTGTTGATGCCCCCAACCCGGCATGCCATCGTCCATTGGAACGAGGCCGCGCGGTTGAAGGGCTTGGTCGCCTGACATCAGCTCAGGTATCGATTGGGAGAAAAAGATGAACGCAAGAATACGCACCGCATCAATGTTGATCGTCATCGGGTGGGCACTGTTTGGCTGCCAGGCCCAGCCGGAAATTGCACCCGATATTGCGCAGAACACCTCCACGCCTGACGCGGGCCCACCTGCCGCAGTTGTGACTGAACCCCTGCTCACTTCCGCGGCAGAAACTGCCGTCCCGTCCCCGACTGAGACAACACCTCCCCTTCCCGAGCCCCCCGCTGTGAGCAATGCTGAGATCTTCGGGTTTCATATGGTCACGCCCAACTGGGGCTGGGCAGTGACGCGTGATCAGAACCGCTTATTGATCACCGCAGACGGCGGCCAAACCTGGTTGGATGTTACACCCCCTGGTCTCGAAGCGCTTCCTGAGGGATGGGTTTCGCATGGCATCCGGCCTTTCTTTTTGGATGAGGAAACGGCCTGGCTGATGCCCAACACGGGCGAGGAAGGCCTGCTTTACCATACCCGCGATGGTGCGGAGACCTGGATGATCGCTTCGCCGCCCTTCGATAACGCCACCTTTGAATTTATTGACCAGAATACCGGTTACGCCCTCGTGGGCCTGGGGGTCGGTGCTGGCTCTCATTATGTGGCCATTTACCGGACTCAAGATGGCGGTCAGACATGGACGCAGGTGTTCACCCACGAACCGGGGCAGATTAAATCGCTGCCCAATAGCGGCTCGAAGCACGGACTCACGTTTAAGGATGTGAATCACGGCTGGATTGGGGGCGCGATCCCTATGGATGATTATTTTTACCTGTTTTATACCGAAGACGGCGGCTCAACCTGGGCACAGGCGGCAGAGATTGCCCTGCCGGGGGAGTTTGCGGGCAGCATGCTCGAAGTTTGGCAGCCGGCGTTTGTGGAAGCAAGCACAGCCTTTTTACCTGTCAGGGCTTACCCGCCAGGGGGCGGGATTCACCTCTTGCTCTACGCCAGTGAAGATGGCGGTGAGACCTGGGCATTTCGCGGTGCGGTGGCTGACGGGGAATCGGTTGATTTTGTCAGCCCGCACCTGGGATGGTTGGCGGCAGGATCAATGCTGTTCCACACGGTGGATGGCGGTGTGACCTGGTCGGCGCTCTCTGCTGAAGGGATTGACATAGCTGAGGTGTTCCTCAGGGTGGACTTTGTCGACCAGCAGCACGGCTGGGTGCTGACCACCCCAAGCAGCGATACTTGGGAACCGCTGAAACATTACCGCACAGAGGATGGCGGGGCGAGCTGGTCTTTATTGGCACCCTGAACGAGCATTCAGGGCGTTGTGTGGGCTGGGGCAGAAGCGAGCCGGGCTATCCCTGTGCAGGCCTATCAAATAAAGTCGGCTTACGAAGTTCCGTGCCGCAGTTACCGCAATAACTATTCGCGGGGTCGGAGCGCATCCCGCATTCATGGCAAAAATAGGGCTGTTTCTCCGGGTTCAGGATCCCCACGCCGTGCACGAAACGCTCATCGGTTTTGACAAAGGTTGATCGGTACCATAAATAGTAGATCAGCACGACGATCACAATTGCCACGCTGACAACCAGCAACCATAAAATCACGGCCACAGGTGAAGACATCATGCCTGGTGCTGGCCCTTCAATCGGTACAGCCGGTTGAACGGGCAGGGCAGGATAAGCGCTCTCTCTGGGGTCTTTTGTGTACGAGAACGAGAGGGTAAATCGCTGGCCAGCAGGGACGCTGCGGAAATTGCCCGAATAATGGGCTTTCCCCTCGGTTTCTTCTCCAACTAATCGTAAAGGGGGATGGGTTTCGAGCGCACTGGCGCCCAGGGGCTGGTGGATGTTGATTGAAAAAGCTGCCACCGGATAAATTGAGAGCCATTGGAACTCGTACAGGCGCTGGTCTCCCTGTCTGACCAGGTTTGGGTCCTGGTATTCGATGCGCAGGCGATGCGTGGTGGCGGTGAACTTTACTTCCTTCCACCGGCCGAGATTGCTTTCCTCGTATCTCAGTTCGACCGGCCGGTTTTCGGTGGTGAAATTGAGCACCGAGAGAATCTGTGCGTCATCTGGGATGTCAAAGGTCAAATCCTGGGGCAGGGAGATGTTTTCATTAAGATCAATTTCGTAGATCACCAACACGGAAGGGTGAAGGTATTCCGGCAGCAATTGCACAATGACCTTATCCAGTAAATTTTCCGACTGGATAAGGCTATGGCCTGCTTGCCAATTCGTTCCCAACAGCAGGGCCAGGGTGGTGAGTAGGCAGAGGAGCTTAAATGTTTTCACAGTATGCTGTTTACGTGTTGATTATGGTGCTTCAATCTTACCATGTTAAGGAAAAATCCGACCCCATCTGTTTTGGGCCCTGTGCTGATAAAATTCTAAGAAATACAGGGTAAATTTTTCAGGTATATGCAACCTTAAAGATCCACTTGATTCTGAGGTGGTATAATGCAACCTTTGGCAATTATAGGATGAAATTAAGAAAGTGAGACCATGGCAAAAACAACCATTGCATGCCCCCAGTGCAGACAACCGATAGCAGCCGACATTACCCGCTTATTTGACGTCGCAGAGAACCCCCAGGCGAAGCAGACCCTGCTTTCAGGTGCCTATAACCTTGTGCAGTGCCCGCAATGCGGCTATCGCGGCCAGGCGCCCACACCGATTGTGTACCACGACCCGGAAAAAGAGCTGTTATTAACCTTTTTTCCGCCGGAGTTGAATGTGCCGGTCAACCAGCAGGAGCAGATGATTGGCCCCATCATCACCAAGGTGATGGAGAAACTGCCCATGGAACGACGCAAAGCCTATTTTCTCAACCCTGAAACCATGTTGACCCGTCAGCGGCTGGTGGAGCGCATCCTCGAGGAGGACGGCATCACTCCAGAAATGCTCAAGGCACAGCAGGACCGTTTAAGCCTGCTGCAGCGCCTGGCCAGTACCACACCGGATGCACGCACCGAGGTGATCCGGCAGGAAGAAGCGCTGATCGATGAGCAGTTGCTGATGATCCTCCAGCGCTTGATCCAAAGCGCAGCCGCAGCAGGTGAGAGCGACAGCGCCCAGGTACTGGTTGAGCTTCAACAAGATATATTGGAAAACACCGAATTTGGCCAGGAGGTGCTTCACCAGGCGCACGAACAGCAAGCTGCCATTGAAGCCCTTGAAAAGGCCAGCAAAGATGGGTTAACCCGGCAGAACCTGCTGGACCTGATCGTTGATGCGGCCGAGAGTGAAGTCCGCTTGGCGACCCTGGTCAGCATGGCACGCGGCGGCCTGGACTATGGTTTTTTCCAGCTGCTAAGCGAGCGCATTCAACGAGCCTCAGGCGGGGAACAAGCCAAACTGAGTGACTTACGCGACACCCTGCTCGAAATGACCCACGAAATTGACGAGGCGATCAAAGCGCAGGAAGCGTTGGCTCAGGAAGTTTTGGATGCGATCCTGGCAGAAGAGAACATCGAAGAAGCCACCATGGACGCCCTGGACAGCATCAATGAGATCTTCCTTGAAGTGCTGCGTGCCCGCATTCAGGCTGCGCGCAAAGCTGATGACGAGGCCCAGCTCAAGAAACTTCAGCAGGTGGCGAGCACCATCCAAAAGGTCAGCGCACCGGGGGCAAATATTCAATTGATTGAAGCCCTCATCCAAGCGGAAGGTGACGAAGCCATCCGTGCCATCCTTGACGAGAATGCCGAGGAACTGACGGATGAATTTTCCCAATTTCTGTACAGCCTTCTGAGCCAAACCCAGGGACAGGAAGGGCGCGAGGCAACCGCTGAAAAACTTCAGCAGGTTTACCGCCAGGTATTGCGCTATACCATGCAGAGGAATCTCGAAAAATCGGCCTGACCGATCAGGGGCGCATCAGGGGCGGGTTGTCGAGGCGCAACCCGTGCCCGCGCACGGTGACAATGTACTCCCAGTCCGGGTCAACCTCGGCTAGCCGGTCCCGTAATCGGCGGACCAGGGCATCCAGGGCTTGCTCGGTTACCCCTTCCGCGGCTTTGCTCCATACCGCTTCGACGATCTCGGTGCGCGGGATAACTGCCCCAGTTTGGGCATAGAGCGACTGGAGCAAGTTAAATTGAGAGGCTGAGAGGGGTGGGTCGAGCTCAATATCCAGCACCCATACGCGGCGTGCGCCGGTGTCTACCCGGAGGCGCCGCTTTTGCATTTCAAGTGGCAGGCTTTCCAGGGGCATGGTCGCATCCGAGCTGAGGTAGATGAAATGCTGGGCCAGGGAAATCTGGATCTCGTCCCCGTCCACGAGAGGCTGCGGTTCCTGAACCAGGGTGCCGTTCAGGTAGGTGCCGTTCTTGCTGCCCAGGTCTTCAATCACCGCCCCATCCGGAGGGCCAGGGGAGATGCGGCTGTGGTGCCGCGAAACCTGGCGCAGCGGGATGACGATATCACAGTCTTTTTCCCGCCCAAGGACCATTGAAGCTTTGATTTTCCAGCGCCGCCCTTCTAGCGGGCCAGCCTGGGCGATCAGCAAGGGGTATTCATGGTGATTCTCGGTCATAATCTCTTATCACTTGCTCGTGGACCACAGCTCAGGTGACGGACCTGTGTGATGGGTTGGCTTTGTGTACGCCTTAATTATAGTATACAAGCCCATAAGAACAAACAGTGCGCCATTTGGCGTGTTTTGAAGATGGCGCAGGAAATTTCCCTAAGGCATACTATAATCAATGTCATAGACTGGAATTCGAACCCGAACTGGCCATGCAAAACCGATATGTAATCGCGATCCTGGCAGACATTCATGGGACTTTGCCCCCGCTGGAAGCGGTTTTGGCCGAACTGTGCGCCAACCCGCCAGATGAAATCGTCGTCGCCGGCGATTTTTTAAGCGGTCCCCAGCCCCGAGAGGTGTTCTTTAGAAAGCGCTTGTGAACGATGCTGATCTCATATTAACATTCTATTATAATGTTTGTACAGATGTACCTTTTCAGATGAAGTTAGGTAGAATCAGGTCAGACCTTGAGAAAAAGATTGCACATTTATTGTTTGTGTTTAGAAGTTGCAATGGTCTACAACTTCCCCCTGGATCCGACTTCGTCATCACCGCTTGACAATCCAGGCGTGTATTTAAGAACATCGAAATTAATCAAGGAGGTTAGCCGTGGCTGGTATCGAAAACTTTACCCCTAAAGCACGTCATGTGCTCAGCCTGGCTCAAAAACAAGCAGAACGTTTAGGTAAACCGCAGATCAGCACGGAGCACCTGTTGATTGCATTGATCGAGCTGGAAGGCAGCGTGGCCAGCCGCGTATTGCGCGAGCTTGGGCTGGAAGCCGACCGCGTCAAAACGATGGTTGAAAAGGAACTTGGTTTTGGCGAACATAGCGGCCAGATCACCCTTTCATCGGGTATGCAGCAGGTGATCCCATATGCGATTGAAGAAGCCCGTCAAAAAGGGCACAAATCTGTGGGGACAGAACACCTGTTATTTGGGTTAACCCGCCTGGCCGAGTGCGAGGCGATGAACATATTGAAGAAATTTGGCGTCTCTGGCGAGCAAATCCGCCGGCAGACGGATAGAGTCCTGCGCGAATCACAGTCAGAGAACCGCCCGGCGCTCACCGGAAGGTCGGGCAGCAGGCGCCAGCGTGCAGAAAAGCAAGACCCGGATAAAACACCCCTGGTTGACCAGCTGGCCACCGACCTGACCGCATTGGCAGAAGAGAGCAAGCTGGACCCGGTCATTGGCCGGCAGACAGAAATTGAGCGCGTGATCCAGATTTTGGCGCGGCGCACCAAGAATAACCCGGCATTGATCGGTGAGCCCGGCGTTGGCAAGACGGCGATCGTAGAAGGCCTGGCTCAGCGCATCATCGAAGGCGATGTGCCGGCGCCCCTGCTTGATCGGCGCCTGCTTCAGCTTGATGTAGGCTCGCTGGTGGCTGGCACCATGTACCGCGGCCAGTTTGAAGAGCGTCTGAAACGCGTGATTGATGAGCTCAAATCTTCCGATGCGATCCTGTTCATCGATGAGGTACACATGCTCGTCGGGGCAGGTTCTGCAGGCTCCTCAGTGGACGCCGCCAACATCCTTAAGCCCGCCCTTTCACGCGGTGAACTGCAGGTGATCGGCGCGACCACCCTGGATGAATACCGCAAGAACATCGAAAGCGATGCAGCGCTGGAGCGTCGTTTCCAGCCCATCATCGTCTCCGAGCCGACGGTGGAGGAGACCATTGAGATCCTCCACGGAATCCGTTCAGCCTATGAAGACCATCACCGCCTGAGAATTGATGACGATGCCCTTGAATCGGCTGCAAAGCTATCTGCCCGGTATGTCAGCGACCGCTTCTTACCGGATAAAGCCATCGACCTGATTGATGAATCGGCCTCCCGGGTGCGCATGTACAAGAGCCCGGCGGCTGTCAATGCCAAAGAGGTGATCTCTGAGCTGCGAGAGCTGCGCAAAGCGCTTGAAGCGGCCAAAGAAGAAGAAGCCTACGACCAGGTAGAAGAACTGCAGACGCAGGTTTCGGCGCTTGAAGACCAGCTGGACGACTTGCGCACCACCTGGGACCGCACCAACAGCCCCCGTGTGACCACCGAGGATATCGCTGAAGTGATCTCGATGTGGACCGGGGTGCCCCTGATGCAGCTGGAGACTGAGGAATCGGCCCGCCTGCTGAGCATGGAAACGGACCTGGCTAAGCACATCATCGGACAGAATGAAGCCATTGAGACGGTCTCCAAGGCCATCCGCCGTGCGCGGGCAGGCCTGAAGGATCCCAACCGACCGGTTGGCTCTTTTATCTTCCTGGGCCCGACGGGCGTCGGAAAGACCGAGCTGACCAAAGCCCTGGCCAAGCTCATGTTCGGCAGCGAGGACGCCCTGATTCAACTGGATATGTCGGAATTCATGGAGCGTCACAGCGTCAGCCGACTGGTGGGTGCGCCCCCCGGGTATGTCGGCTATGAAGATGCAGGCCAGCTTACCGAAGCCATTCGCCGCCGGCCATATTCGATCATCGTGTTCGATGAGATCGAAAAAGCCCATCCCGAAGCCCACAACATGCTCTTGCAGATCATGGAAGAGGGGCACTTATCGGATGCGCGCGGTCATAAGGTAGATTTCCGCAATGCGATCATCATCATGACCACCAACGTCGGTGCAGACATGATCCGGCGCCAGTCCACTTTTGGCTTCTCCCTGACCGTTGACGAAGAACAGCAGGAAGCGCAAGCCTACGATGAAATGCACAAAAAGCTGATGGAAGCGCTGAAACGCACCTTCCGGCCCGAGTTCATCAACCGGCTGGATGGCGTGATCGTCTTCCGTGCCCTCAGCAAGGCTGATATCCGCCAGATTGTTAAGCTTGAGCTGGATAAGGTTAACCAGCGCCTGGAGGAGAACAGCATCCGCTTGCGGGCATCCACTGAAGTGCTTGAATTCCTTGCAGAGGAAGGTTACAACCCTGAAATGGGCGCCAGGCCCCTGCGGCGGGTAATCCAGCGCAAAATCGAGGACCGGTTATCCGATGCCTTGTTGGCAGAGGAGTTTACCGACGGCGATAGCGTGCTGATCGACGTGCAGGAAACCCAGGAGGACGGCACATCCGTGACGGATATCGTTCTGCTGCACGATCCCCTGGGCGACCAGGAAAAACAGCCCGATTTAGCGGCAATGGAGATGTGACCTATGGCCAAAACCAGGACCCGTTATGTCTGTCAGGACTGCGGCCGGGCTTCTCCAAAAGCCCTGGGCCGCTGCCCTCAGTGCGGCGCCTGGGATAGTATGGTCGAAGAAATTGTAGAAGAACACAAGACCGCTCTGAGCCATGCCAGCGGGCATGGCCTGGGCGGTCTTTCGGTTCCCAAACGGCTCAGTGAGATCGAGGGCGATTCTGAAGCGCGCATCAACGTCCCATTGCAGGAATTTTCCCGCGTGCTGGGGGGCGGGGTTGTCCCGGGGTCGATTGTTTTGGTAGGCGGCGACCCGGGGATCGGCAAGTCGACCCTGATGCTGCAGATGACCATGCAAATGGCCGCCGAGCACCGGGTTTTATATGTTTCGGGTGAGGAATCGGAACGGCAAATCAAAATGCGCGCCAACCGACTGCTGCGCGGCGGCGAGGGTCAGCCTGAGGGACTGCCCGATGAACTCTACCTGGTGACAGAAACCAACCTGAATGCGATATTGGAGCACGTCAGCGCTGTCAAACCTCGCCTGCTGGTGGTCGATTCGATCCAAACGGTTTACCGACCCGATCTGGAATCCAGCGCAGGGTCGGTCTCTCAGGTGCGGGAGAGCGCCTCAAGGCTGCGTGAACTGGCCAAGACCTCGGGAATTGCCGTGTTTGTGATCGGCCATGTCACCAAACAGGGGGTGATTGCCGGCCCGCGTGTGCTGGAGCACATCGTGGATACCGTGCTTTACCTGGAGGGCGACCGCTTCCAGGCTTATCGGCTGCTACGCTCGGTGAAAAACCGTTTTGGCGCCACCTCCGAGGTGGGCGTATTCGAAATGCAGGAGCGCGGCATGATCGAAGTCTTGAACCCCTCTGAGGCCTTTTTGGCAGAGCGTATGGCCAGCGCACCTGGCTCGGCGATTGCCGTGACCATGGAAGGCACCCGTCCCCTGCTGGTGGAGATCCAGGGGCTTACCAGCCAGACACATTTTGGCAATCCCCGCCGGACGCCGAACGGGATTGACTTCAACCGCCTGCTGCTGATCACGGCGGTGCTCACGCGGCGCCTCAACTTGAACCTTGCCGAGCAGGACATCTTCGTGAACGTGGTCGGCGGCTTGCGCATCGATGAACCCGCATCCGATTTGGCCGTGGCGGCAGCCATTGCCTCCTCTATGCAGGATCAGCCCGTCAGGGCAGACCAGGTGCTGATCGGTGAGCTGGGCTTGTCGGGAGAGCTGCGCATGGTCGGCCAGATCAACGCCCGACTCCGGGAGGCTGCCAGCCTGGGCTTCAAAGGGGCTATCGTTCCCCGGCGCTTGCAGCGTAAAGAGCCCTGGCCTAACGGCATCGAGGTTCAGGAAGCGCGCTCCCTGCGCGAAGCGCTTAAACTGGCTTTGCTCGGATAACCCCCTTTTCAAATCAACCGTTATAATGGAAGCAGTTCACCTGCGGGTGGGCGCTTTGACCGGACAGTTACACGAAGAGAGACACAGGATTCACGATGAGCAACGCATTACTTGATTTTTTCCCCATCTCCCGCACGCGCCGAAATCATGGCCTGGAACATGCCACCATGCAGGTCCTCAATGAGAAATTCTCGGACCGCAGCCTGGGCGGGATGTCCTCGCCACGGGGGTTCACGATCGTGGGCGATATCACGGCTGAGGACGTAGCCGACGCCGCTATCGAAGCCCTCAAGCGCTTGCGAGCGGGCGAAGCCGACCTGGCGCTGCATCCCAATTGCGGCACCAATTTCGCCGTCCCGGGGGCGTTCGCAGGCATGGCCGCCTGGCTGGCAACGCTTGGGTCTGGCAAAAGCATTAAGCGCAAGCTGGAACGTCTGCCTTTGGCGATCGTCCTGGCGACGACCGCCCTGGTGCTCACTCACCCGCTGGGGCCAAAATTCCAGAAACGTTTCACCACCTCGGGTGACCCCCAGGGTTTGGAGCTGGAACGGGTTGAAACCACCATCAGGGCAGGCATGAAGCTGCACCATGTCACCACCCGCGGCTAAGAGAACCCATGTCCGAAGAAAAACCGATCGTCTATATCCTGCGGGGGGATGACCGCCAAGCGATAGAAGCGCATTTGCGCACATTTATCAGTAACCTGGGTGGTCCGGATATGGCGGCGATGAACACAACCCGCTTGGATGGAAAAACAGCAGGGATCAACGAGCTGCAGGCGGCAGCGCTGGCGCTGCCATTCCTGGCTGAGCGGCGTTTGGTGATCGTCGAGGATGCGCTTCAGCCGTATTCAGGCAGGGGCCGGGTGAACGAGGACAGCTCGTCAGAAAAACGGGCTGATTTTGTGGCCTTACTAGACTCGCTGCCCACCTCAACCGCACTTGTATTGGTGATTCCGGATGAGAGAAAAAGCCGCAAACGCGGCGGGAGGTGGGAGACCTACTGGAACACGCTCAACGATCGGCATTGGCTGATCAAATGGACGCAGACTGCCGGCAGCCGGGCCCTCATTCTGGATTGTGCCCTGCCCACTGAGCGTGAAATGCCCGGCTGGATCGTTCAAAAAGCAAAGGAGTCGGGGGGCAGCGTCACGCCATCAGGGGCGCAAATGTTGGCCGAATACGTGGGCAATAACACCCAGCGTGCCCAGCAAGAGCTGCTTAAGCTCCTGACCTATGTGAATTTTTCCGCCCCGGTCAGCGAACAAGAAGTGGAAAAACTTTGTTTCAACGAAATGCAGGCCGACATCTTCGATATGGTGGATGCTTTGGGCAATCGGGACGGAAAAACCGCCTTAAGGCTGTTCCATCTCCTGCTGGAGGAAGGGGAGTTTTCTTACCAGATCTTTCCAATGGTGGTTCGGCAGGTGCGCCTGCTGATCCAGGCCCGGGAACTGATGGACATGGGCGCAACAGATCAGGACCTGGCAAAAAGCCTTGGCGTGCCTTTGTTTGTTGCCCGGAAGGCATACAACCAAGCCCAAAAGTTTGATCTGGCCACCCTCGAAGGGTTGCACCATCATTTGCTTGAAATTGACCTGGGGGAAAAGACGGGCAGCATGCCGGGCGAGGTTGCCATCGATGTGCTCATCGGCCGGCTGGCGGGTTAGCCGGCAGGAGCCAATCGCGTCGGTCCTTTTTCCCAGATAGGTTGAGGGCGGGATGGGGGTGTAGGCACGCGATGTGATGCGCCCTAAATGGTTTAAGCGTTCGTTGGTATAATGATGATGTTATGTTGACTGAAAACACATCAGCCCGACGCATGGTTAATCGAAGGGGGACCCGGTTTTGACAACAATGGATCTGCGAGTAGCCACCCTGAATATTGGCGGCGGTGAAAAAGCCTTTGAGGAATTCACCAACCAAACCCAGCAGTCGCGCCAGAAGGCCCTTGAACTGCTGGTGGAACACCTTAACGCGGACGTGTTATGCCTGCAGGAGGTCACCCAGTATATCGATGCTGACGGGATCACCCACAGCTTGATGGACCTGATCGACCGGGCGGGCAGCTATGAGCATCAATTCTTTGGCAAAATCGTCTCGATGGAATCCCACATGCAGGTCAAGAAGGATGTCATGGTCAAGGGTATCTTCAGCGATTGGTGGAACTGGGCTAAGGGCAACGCAATTCACTCGCGGGTCCCTTTTGCCCGCCTGAGCGACCCCACGCGTTCCGGCTTGCCGCGCAACATACCGGTTTTCCGGCCGCTGGCCTATGAAGGTACGCGCGATACCGATCCGCGCTGTGTGCTCCTCACGCGGCTGAAGGAAGTGCCTTATCCCTTCGTTTCCACATTGCATCTGACCACGTTGGTGGGCGAACGCCCGCCGGATGCGGTGCCCCAAAAACTTGAAAAAGCCCAGTTGATGCGCTTTCAGCAAATCAGCCGGTTTCTCGATCTGGTGCGAGCGCACGTTTTAGCGCATAATCACCCTTTGGTCTTGGCGGGTGACTTCAACGCGGTGGAAGATGAGCATTGTCTCAGGCATCTGCTCGATTCTGCACCGGGGTTTATCCGTCTGCGCCCGGATAATGACGGTCCGACCCATCCCGACCTTGACCGCGCTGTCGACCACATCTACTTTTACCCGCAATCCCGCCTGGTGGATTATGCGTGCCGGATCGAATCCAGTGACCTCAGCCGCCGGGCTACAGATCACCTGCCAGTGGTAGCCGACCTGCAGATCAGATGAGCTGATCAGCCCGCAGGCGAACCTCCTCCAGGAACAAGATAGGAGTCATTATTTATGGCATCGATGCAAGCAACTCGGAAATATTTTGGTACAGACGGTGTGCGTGGCCGTGTTGGCCAGTACCCGTTGGTGCCTGAGTTTGTGACCCGTCTGGGTTATGCCGCTGGCATGGTGCTTTCGCGCCGGGCTTCGCACCCCACTTTTGTCATCGGGCGCGATACCCGCCAGTCCGGTGAAATGCTGCAAAGCGCCCTGACAACGGGATTGCTTGCCAGTGGAGCGACAGTGGTTGACCTGGGTGTGATCACCACGCCGGGGGTCGCGTTCATGGTCCGCAAAATGAGCGCCGAAGCGGGCGTTGTTATTTCCGCCTCTCACAACCCCGTGGATGAAAACGGGATCAAATTTTTCAACGAAGAGGCTTTGAAGTTGACTGAATCGATTGAGCTGGATATCGAAGCGCTGCTGGATGCGCCCATGGACCTGAGCGCTGTCGAAGCGCACCAGTTCGGGCGCCGCATTGATGGCGCGGACATGCGCGAGCTGTACGCAGATCACCTGGTTGACGAGCATCAAGACCTCACCCTGCACGGGCTGAAACTGGTGCTGGATTGTGCCAATGGGGCCGCATCCTGGTTTGCCCCGGAGGTGTTCTCCCGCCTGGGGGCTGAAGTGGTGGCCATTCACGCTTCGCCAACCGGCACGAACATCAATGAGCAGGCTGGATCAGAGCATGTACGCCAGTATCCGGAGGATCTGTCTGCCTTGGTCCAGAAATATCACGCCAATTTTGGCGTGGTGTTCGACGGTGATGCCGATCGCGTGATTTTCGTGGATGAAGCCGGTCACCTGGTGGATGGCGACCATATGCTGGCGATCCTGGGGGATTATTTACGCTCGCAGGGGCGGCTGCTGGGCGAGACTGTGGTCAGCACGACCATGCGTAACGGGGCCCTGGTGAATTATTTCGCTAAAAGGGCGATCAATTTCGTTGAAACCCCGGTGGGCGATAAGTACATCATGGGGGAACTGCGTGAGATGCTCATGAATGAGAATCAGGCCGGCCTGATTGGGCTGGGCGGCGAGCAATCCGGGCACATCATCCTGATGGATGGCGAACATACCACCGGCGATGGCCTGCGTTCGGCGATCTACCTGATCAGGGCTTTTCTTGCCAGCGGGCGGGATACCCTGGCCGACCTGGCGGAAAGCATCCAAAAATACCCCCAGGTGATCGCCTCGGCTTATGTGGCCGAGAAACCGGACCTGGAGCAGATCAAAACTGTGGTGGCATTGCGGGATACGATTAAAGACGACCTGCCGGGGTTGACCCGGTGTAACCTGCGTTATTCCGGGACAGAGCCGAAAGTGCGGCTGATGCTCGAGGCGGACAACCGCCACACCGAAGCTGACCTGGCTGAAAAAGCTTTTACCCTGTGTGAGGCCGTCCAGGCTGCCACTCAAACGCCTGCGGGGAGTCATTTAGAGGTGCTCAATGTGACCCGGGGCGGCCTGGTCCCGCGGTCAGGGTGAGCGTCCGGCCTGAGCGCCGCAAACAAGCGTAACAAACAGAAAAACTATTTAGGAGCGTGGCATGACGAATTTGGAAATCGGATTTAAAGACATTGACCATCCACAATTGGGTATGGTTTTCAACCAGATCAACCGTGAGCTGATCACGGCAGAAACCGAGCAATCCTGGGGCCCGGCTGTGAAAGCCATGAGCCAATTTTTAGATGTTTTGGAGCGTAAGGTCATCGCTGACCCGGTATGCATCGCGCACGATCCCCTGAATTCCTCGCGCGCCATAAGCATGCTGTTGACTGTGATCGCTATTGGGACTCAATACCGGATTGAGCAGTTTCTGCCCAGGGATGATAAGGGGCGCGCTCGCCGGGCGTTGATCGACGATGTCTATCTCCCCCTGACCGGGCAGTTGCGCCAGAAAGCCATAGGCCTGGCAAAAGATTATTTCGCCGCGCCGGTTTTCGACAGCCTGCGGCAGGCCATCGACCATGAGATTCTGCCCCTGCTCGACAGCATGGACTTCCAGAAAGATCCCCACCGCTGGATGCCCTTCCGTGTGATCCAGATTGGGAATATTTTTGAGCGCCTGATCATGTTCCGCCTGCGCACCCAGGACCCCCTATTAATTGGCGATGAGCATGGACTGGGTTTGCTGCGCATGATCTACGACCGCAAATACCTGCGTTTTGGCACCTCCGGGGTGCGAGGGCGCTGGGGTGCGGATTTCACTGAGCGAAGGGCAAAACAGGTCGTCCAGGCGTTGTGCGATTACCTGAATGATATTAATGTGCCGGACTACGTCGGCCGGGAGAATCTGGCTGGCCGTAAAATCGTGATCGGTTACGATACGCGCCGGAACGCTGACCGGGTGGCACAGTGGACGGCTGAGGTCTGCCTGGCCAATGGGTTTGAGGTGGATTTTGCCAACCGCGACACGCCCACACCAGCCCTGGTGTATTACCTGACGGAATTCCTCCCGCCGGACGAGGTGGCCGGGCTGATGGTGTGCACGGCCAGCCACAATCCGCCAGAGTGGCAGGGGATCAAGTTCAATCCGCGCCTGGGCTACCCGGCGCCAAGCAACCTGACGGATTTTATCTCCTTCCATATCAATGAGCTGCAGCTTTTGGAAGCCGATGCCAGGGTAACCCGCCTGGAGGAAGGCCGCCAGCAGGGTCGGTTGCGAGGTTTTGACCCCCTGGATGATTACGTGGCCTGGCTCAAGGATAATGGGCGCGGTAATGCCCGCATCCCTGTGGATTTTGACCGCATCAGGTCATTTTTCAGCGATAAAACTGTTGTGATTGATGAGTTTCATGGCTCCGGCCGGGGGTACATGACCCGGCTGGCCGGTGAAGCGGGCATCCGCTACACGGTGATCCATGCCCAGCGCGACCCGGAACTGACCGGGTTGGACTACGCTAACCCGGAGGAGCCGTTTATCAACCCCCTCAAGGACAAAGTGGCGGAAACTGGTGCCCATTTAGGTCTGGGGATGGATACCGACGCCGATCGCTTCGGGGTGGTGGATCGAGGCGGGGTCTATTTCAGGCCGAACCAGATTCTGCCCATGTTGATCCGCTACCTGGGGGTGGAACGTGGTTTGAAGGGCAGGGTGATAGCCACGCAGACCGGCTCACCTTTGATTGAAGTCCTGGCGGGGATGATTCCGGACAACGCTGAAAATGAACCTGCGGAAGGCGCTCTGCCGGCATATGTGAATCACCCCTTTTACAGGATCAGCATCGGCAACCGTGAGGATCGCATCCTGAAACACGCCTTCCTCGTGCCGGTTGGCATTAAGTACATCGAGGAAATCCGGCGCATGGACCGGTCCTACCGGGGCGAGAGCCCCCTGCCCGACAACTGGCGCGACCGAATCCTGATCGGGGGCGAGGAATCTTCCGGCCTGACCACCCGCGGGCATATCACCGATAAGGACGGACCCTGGGCAAACCTGCTGGTTTTGGATATGTTGGCGTATTATGGCACCCGGGAGGAAAACCCGCTTACCACGATTGCCGAAATCTGGGAGGATACAGTGCGCATGCCGGGGTTGTGGAAGTCCTATGGATGCTCTCCGGATGACGAAACCTCGCACACCGGGCGGGTGGATGTGGATGCCCCGCTCGAGGCCAAGGAGGCCTTCATCAGCCATTACCTCGATTTGGCATCCTCAGATGGCGAACAGAAAGTGGCCGGGATGGAGATCGCCTACCTGGGCGGGATTCGCTATGATGTGGCCGAGATGCAACTGAGGGATGCTGATGGGGATGACCGTTACCAGTTGCGGGTGCGTGCATCGGGCACAGAGCCGATCAACCGCGTGTATGTCGAGAGCAAAGACCCACGGCTGGGCAAGGTGATCATGGAGGCGGCGTTGGCCAGGCTTGAGGCGCTGACCATTGAGGAAATCTCGAAGGCTTACTGCGACTGGCGCCTGGTGGATATTCTGTCCCAGGCCCGTTTCACCGAGGAGACCCGGAAGGCTGTTGCGGCGACGATTGCCGAGCGGGGCTGGCCACTGGATGGGATCAAGTCTAAACTGGAGATCCTGATGGCGGCGCTGGAAGCGCGCAACCGTATGATCGCCGCCGCCTGGATGAAGGCGTTGTCGGAGGGGGAGAAGTAGGATTTCCCCCGGCCCGACCTGAAGGAGGGGAGAAAAGCTGAGCGTTTGTGGCCTTCAGGTGTAAACTGAGAACGACCCGCATTTAATCATTGGTGCGCAGGAAAACACTGCGCACCCTACTTATTTCTGCGAACGGCCCGTAATTATTCATTGGTAGCAGGAAAGAACTGCGCACCCTACGTTTTTCTACGAATTTCTGCGGCATGTGTTGGTGCGCAGAAAAACACTGCACACCCTACATTTTTATACGAATTTCTCAAGCCACAATCTATTCCCCCTGCTCACCCGTGATGATGACCAGGTTGCGGCTGCTGAAGGCATAGATTCCCGGTGGCACTGGGTCGCCCTTGAGAAGGTGATCGCGCAGGGCATAGGCGAACGCACTCTGGTCCACGATGCGGTCATACGGGTCGAGCTCGAAGAAGGGCTGGTAGCGCGCTGCCAGGTAGCTGACCCGGGTCATATCCAATTTCACCTGGGGCCAAGCGTTGCGCGGGACCAGGATCGGGTGATTGGCCAACAGGATGACCGTGTCCGGCAGGTCCGGCAGCAGCGCCTGCAAATCCTTCAAGAACAGCAGCGGATAGGCCTCGTCGCTCTCGCCGGGTGCTGGGCGCTCTGAGAAGGCAAGATTAGCCTCGCGGTGGGCAACACGCGGGGAAAACCAAGTTGACCCCTCCCGCAAAGCCACCTGGGTATATGCCGTGCCCCCAGCTGGGATCGCGCTGATTGGCACATTGGCGCCTGGTGTGCCGCCCAGCACCAATTGCATTGGCAACAGCACGCCGTCAAACGCATGGGCTACGTTTAAATAATAGACTGTGATCGTTTCCCCCAGGAACTGGAAGTTACGCTGGTGAATGCCGCGGTCCAGCAGTTGAAAGGCCATAAACGCCCACAGGTCATTGACCTCCCCCCTATCGTCATATCCGATCTGTGTGATATGGGCATAGGACCAATCGATCGTGACGCCAAAGTTGTCCTGGAGCGGGAAAAGCACCGCAGGCTGCAGGGGTGCCTGGCTGGGGGTGGGGGTCGGGCTCAGGGTTCTGAAGGGCGTCGGGGTGGCGGTGGGTGTGCTGGTTGGGGGTGCTGTGATTGTGAAGGCCGGGGTGGTGGTATGGGTGGGCGTGAAGGTCGGCGTGTGGGTCGGCGCCGGCGTTTCAGTGCGAGTCAGGGTCCGGGTTGCCGTCAAGGCGGGTGTTTCGGTAGGATCCTGACGGGCTTCACCCTGGCAGCCGACAGCCGCCCAAAGGATCAGCAGGCAGAACAAGGTCAGCAGGAATTTCGCGGGTGGTTGGGTCATGGCAGTCTTGACGGGTTAGCCTGTTCAGTGTGGGCGGGTGATGGCAGCCGCGGCGTAGCCCACAACCGAGGTGGCGTCCCCTGTGATTGAGGCCGAGGTATCGTAATTGAGCAGGGTTACATCCATGGCGCCCCATGCCGCCGATGCCCACATGGTAGCGGCGATTGGCGCCAGTCCGCAGGCCTGCCCTAGGCCCCGGTCCTTTAGGTCGAAGAGTGTATCAGGTGAAAATGCCGTCAGTGCACTCAGCACACGCTTATCCAGCACATTGGCCTGGGTCTCGGTGTAAAAATGCGACAGGTCGCTGCTGGCGACGATCAAGCAGTCTGACGGGTTGAGGACCTCGGCGATCACCTCGCCCAGGGCCCGGGCTGTGCCCCGTGACTGGTCACGGAGCATGATTGGGATCAGGCTGAAATCGCCTTCCAGGGCCGCCTGGAGGAAAGGCAGCTCAATTTCCAGCGAATGCTCCTGGTCATTGGCAACGGGATGCAGCGCATGACCGATCTTGGCCTGAAGACGGGTGTTGATTTGGGTGAGGATGGCATCTGCCAGGGGGATCTCTCCCAGGGGTGTGCGGTAGGCCTGGTGGGCACTGGTCAGCAGGGGTTCGAGGTAATACTGGTGCATGGGGGAGATCACGCAAACATGTTCGAACGACTTTCCCTGCACTGTTTTGAAAGCATGCCCAGCCACCGATCCTGAATAAACGTAACCCGCGTGCGGGGCCACCAGGGCAAGCACCTCGCCCGGCAGGTCTGGGTTTTGGGCTTTGTCGATATATCCGGCAACAGTCTCCTGGAGCCGGCCTGGATTGGCGCTGTACCATGACCCCGCTATGGGGGACGGACGGACGGATTTTTTCGCGTTCATCATGCTTAAATTTTAGCATATCCCCCGGGCAGTGACCATCATATTGCTTTAGGTTACGACTTTGAGACCGAAACCTGGTTGTATCGGTTTGTAAACGCCGACTTCATTGTTGAGTTCCGGATGACAAGCTCCGTGGGAAGGATGATACGGCGGGGTGTGCCGGTATCTTTGCGGTCCAGGCGGTCAATGAGGGTCTGGGCGGCGATCGACCCCAAGTTTTGGATCGGCTGGCGGATGGTTGTGAGGGGTAACTGGTAATGCCCGGCTGCAGGTATATCGTCAAAGCCAACCACAGCGATGTCTTCGGGTGAGCGTAAGCCTTCCTCCTGGATGGCCTGGATGGCGCCGAAAGCCATGGTATCGCTGGCTACGAACAAGCCGTCAAATTCCCCCCTTGAGAGCAGAAGTTTGGCTTGGTTATAACCGCTCTCTTCAGTGAAGTCGCCAAAGGCGATCCGTTCTTCCAGGATGGGCAGGTTGTTTTCCTCAAGCCCGCGTTTAAAGCCAGCCAAACGGTCGATTCCGCTGTAAAGCTCCATTTGCCCTGTGATGGTGGCCAGTTTCCGCCTCCCGATGTTGACCAGGTGCCTGACGGCAAGAATCGCGCCGTGGACGTTATCTGCATCGACGCTGCTCACTTCCGGGTAGTCGTTGCGGCCGATTTGGACCAGGGGCATATTCTTCTGGACCAGCCGCTCAATGAGCGAATCGCCAATTTTACTCGAGGCGACGATGATCCCATCAATCAGGCGGTTGTTGATGATGTTTTCATACGTGCGCTTTTCGTGATTTGTTTCGATCAGCCACAGCATCAAGGTGTAATTGTTCGTGTTGCATGTAGATGAAATGCCCTGGGCAAGCAAACTGAAAAAGGGGTCTTTGAAAAGGCTGCTGACGATCATCGGGACGACCAAACCCAGCACATGGGTGCGCCCGGTGATCAAGCTGCGGGCAACCTGGCTGGGCTGATATCCCATTTTGTCGATAATGGATTGAACTTTTGCCCGGGTGCGGTCGCTCACGTTTTCGTCGTGATTGAGCACACGGGAAACGGTAGAGCGGGAGACTCCGGCGATTTTTGCGATTTCCTTAATGGTCGTCATGCTGTTTAATACGCGTCCTTCTATATCATAATTCCATCTTAACACAGAAAATGAGCCACTTTCCTTATGAAACTGGTTGTTCTTTTTTGGGTGAGTACACAGGGGTCTTACAGGTCTTTTACATCTTACACGATTATCAGGCATTTGTCAAAAAGAAACCGCGATCGATCGGTGGCCAGCAAGTTATTGCAGATCCCTGACCGCCTTTAGGGGATTATTCCCTAGCACCCGGTGGCTTTAGGCAGTGCGCCAGCCAGCCTTCTTCACAGAGCGCGCTCTGGTGCACCGCTTTGTAAATAACAGGTCTATGAGGAGTAAAAACGACCCAGGATGAAATTTCTGGCTGCCACGAAGATATTAATGTTAACAATGTTAATCTCTCCAAAAAAATATATTGACAACCTCCGGAAAATCCTGTATTATGGAATTGGAACCGATCCCAATACTACAGGATTTTATTTGCCAATATCGTGTTCGAGAATGGGCTCAAAACGGTTCTTCAGCGGAAATATGATCATCACATAATATGAAACTAGTTTACTTCTTGGTAAGTACACAAAAATGGTCAAAATCATTGGGATCGATACCAGTCAGTGTGTCCCGATTTGATCAACCATTCCGCTTGCGTATTTAATCGATGTTAACACCATATTTTTAAATCATTAAAGGAGGTGCGTGGGAGAACAAGACTTAATCTGCTCGTTTGATCCTTTGCTTCACCTGTCAGTACATTGAACGAAAAAACACTCTAATCGATTAGACAAGAATATCTCGAAGGAGAATAGTGATGAACAAAAAATGGATTTTTATCCTCAGCCTTGTGATTGCCTTCAGCATGGTCCTGGCAGCCTGCCAGCCCGCCGCTGTTGAGCAACCGGCTGTAGAAGAGCCCAGCCTTGAGGAACCAGCCGTGGTGGTTGAAGAACCAGCAGGCGAAAAGGTCCGCGTTCGCTGGTTTGTTGGCTTGGGCGCGGGTTCTGACGAAGGCACCTTTGCTCCCCAGCAGGCCGTTGTGGATGAGTTCAACGCCTCGCAGGATGCGTACGAGCTGGTTCTGGAAATCGTGGACAACGAAGTTGCTTACGACACCCTGGCCACCCAGATTGCGGCCGGTAACGCGCCCGACATCGTCGGCCCCGTCGGCATTCGCGGCCGTGACAGCTTCTTCGGCGCCTGGCTTGACCTGGAACCCCTGATCGAAGAATACAATTACGACCTGAGCGATTTCGACCCCTCGCTGGTGGATTTTTATTTGGTTCAGGAACAGGGCCAATTGGGTATCCCCTTTGGCATCTTCCCGTCCTTTATGATCTACAACTTCGACCTGTTTGACGAGGCTGGCCTGAACTATCCCCCTGCGCAATACGGCGAGACGTATGTCTGGCCCGATGGCACAGAAGCAGAGTGGAATATGGACACCCTGCGTGAAGTGGCCATGATGTTGACCGTGGATGCTAATGGCTTCGACGCAACCGAAGAAGAATTCGATCCGGAAAACATCGTTCAGTTTGGTTTTCAGAACCAATGGACCGACCCACGCGGCATCGGCACCTTCTTTGGCGCTGGCGATCTTCTGGCCGAAGATGGTGAGACCGCACAGATCCCGGAACCCTGGCAAGCCGCCTGGAAATGGACCTATGATGGCTGGTGGAATGACTGGTTCATCCCCAACGGCCCTTATGGTGGTGCTGACTTCTTGCAAGGTCCCGGTGGACCTTTCTCATCCGGCAACCTGGCGATGATTCATATGCATATGTGGTATGTCGCACCCTGGGCTTTGGGTGATGTCGGTTTTGATTGGGACCTGGGTGCAACCCCAGCCTATCAGGGCACGATCACCTCAAAGATGCATGCTGACACTTTCGGCATCCCCAAAGGCAGCAAAAACCCGGATGCCGCCTTCCAGGTGTTGACCTACATGCTCAGCCCAGAAGTCGCGCCAAAACTGCTCCAAATTTACGGTGGTATGCCCGCTCGCCTCTCGCTGCAAGACACCTACTTTGACGAATATACTGCAGCCAACTTCCCCGGCAAGACAATCAACTGGAATGTGGTGGTAGACAGCATGGCCTATGCCGACAACCCCAACCATGAAAGCTGGATGCCATCATTTCTTGAGACCACAGACCGCTACAATGAGTTCTGGAACTATGCAGCCAACACACCGGGTTTGGACATGGACGCAGAGATGGAAGTCCTGCGCGAAGACCTGCAAAAAATCTTTGATGCAGCTCAGTAGCATCGAGTAAATATCTATTCGTTATCAGCCTGAGTGATGATCCGCTCAGGCTGATAACAATCAAGGTGTGAGGTGATCCTATGACAGTGCTTGCTGCTGCGCGATCGCTTAAAAAAGAAACCAAAGAACCCATGACCAAGATCAGGAAAAAAGAAGCCCGTTGGGGGTTGTTCTTCCTGAGCCCATGGATGATCGGTTTCCTGCTGTTTTATTTGCTGCCGATGATCGCTTCGTTTATCTTCTCATTGTTACGCTATACGCCCGCTGTACCCGAAGATACGGTCTTTATCGGACTGTCCAACTGGCAGCGGGCTATTGTGATCGACCAGGAAGTCAGGCTGTCTTTTACCCGGACACTCCACTTTGCCGCCATTTCCCTGCCCATTGGTTTGGGGTTTGCATTGTTTCTAGCGATCCTTCTCAATTCGAAAAATGTGATTGGGAAAGCGCTTTACCGGACGCTTTTTTATATGCCTTCCATGATACCGCTGGTGGCCACCGTGCTGATATGGAATGGTGTCTTGAATGAACAAACCGGGTGGATCAATGTCATCATTGAAAGCCTGACGGGCATCCAGGCCACGGGTACCCAAGGCTTGCGCTGGCTGGCAGACCCCAGGCTGGTATATTATGCCTACACCATGTTCGGTTTGTGGGGGGTTGGCAACGCGATGATCATCTTCCTGGCTGGTTTGCAAGGTGTACCAACCGAGCTGTATGAGGCCGCCGAAATCGACGGCGCTGGCTGGTTTACACGCTTGTTTAGGATCACCATCCCGATGATCACCTCGGTCATCTTTTACCAGCTTGTGTTAGGCGTTATCGGTTCGCTGCAATACTTCCTGGCACCGTTTGTGCTTAATGGCGGGACGGGTTTCCCCCAGGGGATGACCCGCTTCTATATGGTTTACTTTTATAAACAGTCGTTTTCCTTCTTCAATATGGGCTACGGGGCGACCCTGGCCTGGCTAATGTTTATTTTCTCCCTGATCCTGACGATTGTTTTGTTTGGTACAGCTAAGTACTGGGTTTATTACGCACAGGAGGAACGAAAATGAGCAACCAGGATGTCAAAAAACGAAAACCTCTGACGCGCAAAGTCCGCAACCGGATCACGGCCATTTTAGTAACCAGTTTTACCATTGCGATTTTAACGCTCTTCCTTATTCCTTTGATGTACGGCATCGTGACCGCCTTGAAGACCGACGCCCAGTTCAGCCAGATCGGTGCGCCCTGGTGGCCTGCCACGGAAGCGCAATTTGAATATGAAGGTGAGAACTATCCTGTTTATCGTGTGCCCATGGAAGACGGCAGCATCAGGGATATGGCACTGGTTGTCAGAGGAAGGCAGGAAAGCCAATTTGTGGATATCCTCAATCCTGAAGAGGGGTTGATCACCTGGCAGGGCTCCTGGCGGGCCCTCGATCGAGACTGGGAGCTTGACCCGCAATGGGGTAACTTTAGAAAAGCCTGGAACACGATCAATTTCCCCAGGCTGCTGTGGAATACGCTTAAGTATGCCGGTATCACGACCTTTGGTGCGGTGTTCTCTTCGGCGCTGGTCGCTTATGGCTTTGCCCGGTTTCGCATCCCCAAGAAGAATGTGCTCTTTATGCTCATGCTTTCCACGGTGATCTTGCCGGGTGCGGTGACCCTGATCCCCACGTATTTTGTTTACCTGCAACTCGGCTGGGTAGGCACATGGCTGCCCCTGATGGTGCCGGCGTTCTTTGGCTGGGGTACCAATGTGTTTTTGATCCGCCAGTTCATCATGTCGATCCCCATGGATTTGGATGAGGCTGCCATGATCGATGGGGCCAGCCCTTTGCGGATTTTCTTCTCGATTATCCTGCCGCAATCGGTCCCGGCGCTGACGGCTGTTTCATTGTTCCACTTCTTCTGGGCCTGGAATGATTACTTCAACCCCTTGATCTACCTGGTAGGCTTTCCTGAAAAGTTTCCCATCACGATCGGGTTGACGGCATTCAACAACCTCTATTCTGGTCAGACCAACCTGATCCAGGCTGCCTCATTAATTTCTGCAGTCATCCCGGTGATTATTTTCTTCTTTGCCCAGCGCATTTTCATGCAGGGTGTGGTCATCACGGGCGTGGAAAAATAGGCGGGGTTTTGGATGAATGATGCCGAACAGCAGCCAATTCCGATATGTGCTTTTCATCGTATTGGCCGTTGGCCTGGTCTGGATCAGCGCCTGTGCACCTGAAGCGGCCCTGATCACAGAACCCATCCAAACCCCAAATGTAGCGCCCGGCACCTGCCTGGTTGCCCCAACGATCGACCAGGGGCCGATCAATCCACTGATTTACGGTGTTAATCACGGCCCCTGGGCGATCATTACGGATCAAACACTGCCGTATGCCCAGGCAGCGGGCGTGACGATGGTCCGCTTCCCCGGGGGAAACTGGGGTGATGAGAACGACCTCCAGCCTTACCAGGTTGATCAATTTGTCACGCTTGCCCGGCAAATGGGGAGTGAGATCAACTTAAATGTGCGTTTATTTGGCGGTTCGCCTGAAAAAGCGGCGGCACTGGTGCAGTATGCCAATATCGATAACGATTACGACATTCGTTATTGGGCTATTGGGAATGAACCAACCCTGTATGCGACGGCGCGCGGTGCACCTGAATATGGCGTTGAGCAATTTAACCTCGAGTGGCGGGCCTTTGCTGAGGCGATGAAGGCGGTCGACGAGTCGATCCTCCTGATCGGGCCCGAACTGCACCAATTTGGTCCTGACCTGGCCAGCACGCCCAAAGACCCTTTTGGCCTGGATTGGATGAGCGAATTTCTTGAAGCCAACGGCGACCTGGTGGATATTGTCTCCATTCACCGCTATCCTTTCCCGCAAGTCGGAGGAGGGCGGGCTGCCACCATTGAGGAATTGGCTGCGGCTTCAAGGGAGTGGGATGAGATCATCCCTTATTTACGTGTGTTGATCCTCGAAAAGACCGGCGAAAATTTACCCATTGCGGTGACCGAAGTTAATTCGCACTGGTCGAATGCCATTGGGGGAGAGGCGACGCCGGATTCGTTCATAAGCGCCATCTGGTGGGCTGATTCCCTCGGGCGCATGATCGCAAACCAGGTGGATATTGTCAATTACTTTTCGTTGCAAAGCCACCCCAGCATTGGCGGGTACGGTTTGCTGGCCCGGTCTGAACCCCGGCCGACTTATTATGTGTACCAAATTTACAAAGCGCTCGGCCAGAACCTGGTTTTTGCCGCCTGCGATGACCCCGATCTGAGCATTTATGCTGCGTCAGACCCCGAAAGCGGCCTGGCGGTGATTATTGTGAATTTAGGGTCTGAAGCGCAGAACCCACCTGTTTTGGTTAGTGATGAGGGCGTTAGCCTGGCACAGGCCTGGCGGTTTGATGAAGAGGACTTGTTGCACGAGCTGGATGCCAGCAATGAACAGATCGGGGAGTCGTTACATCTGCCCGGGTATACGATCACCCTGTTGAAATTTGAGTGAGGTTATGAAGAAATTATTTGCAGTTTTGATGTTAATTTTTATGGTTTTATCTGCTTGCCAGCCTGCAGCCGAGACGGCGCTGGAGGAACTGCCCCAAGCTGGCGAAGGTGGGGAGACATCGGCAGAGATCCTTGTGCCGGATTACCTCAACCCAAATCTGCCGGCAGCAGACCGGGCAGCCGATTTGCTGAGCCGTATGACACTGGATGAAAAAATCGGCCAGATGACCTTGATTGAAAAAGGCAGCATCACCCCGGATGCTGTTCATGACTACTTAATTGGCGGGGTTCTGAGCGGAGGCGGGGGCACGCCTCGTGAGAACACCCCTACCGCTTGGGCCGATATGGTGGATGCCTACCAGGCCGCCGCCCTCGAAACCCGCCTTGGGATTCCGATCATTTACGGCATCGACGCCGTCCACGGCCACAGCAACCTGAAGGGCGCCGTGATCTTCCCGCATAACATCGGCCTGGGGGCGACCAGGGACCCCGACCTGGTGCGCGAGATCGCCCGGGTGACCGCCATTGAAATGGCTGCCACCAACATCCACTGGAATTATGCCCCGGTCCTGGCCGTAGGGCAGGATATTCGTTGGGGCCGCACGTATGAGGTCTTCAGTGAGAACACCGACCTGGTGTCAGCGTTGAGCGTTGCCTACTTGGAAGGCTTGCAGGGCGACAGCCTGGCTGACCCCCTGACAGCGTTGGGCACGCCCAAACATTATGTTGGCGACGGTGGGACGGTGTGGGGGTCCTCGCTTCACCCCCAATGGGAGATCGACCAGGGCGATATGCCAGTGGATGAGGCCACCCTGCGGGCGGTTCATTTGCCCCCTTACCAGGCGAACATTGAAGCCGGTGCGCAATCGATCATGGTGTCTTACAGCAGTTGGAACGGCACAAAACTGCATGCACACGAATACCTGCTGACGGATGTGCTTAAACATGAACTCGGTTTCGAGGGATTCTTGGTCTCGGATTGGCAGGCCATCAACCAGATTGGGCCCAATTTTTATGAATCAGTGGTGACAGCCATCAATGCCGGCATCGACATGAACATGGTGCCCTATAGCTATAAACTTTTCATCGATACGATGAATATGGCAGTGGAAAACGGGGCAATTACTGAGGACCGCATTGATGATGCTGTGCGCCGTATCCTCACGGTCAAGTTTACGCTGGGCTTATTTGAACGCCCTTTGTCTGACCCCGGGTTGCTTGAATTGGTGGGGAGTGAGCCGCACCGGGAATTGGCCAGGGAAGCGGTGGCAAAATCGATGGTATTGCTCAAGGATGATGACGACATCCTGCCCATTGGCAAAGATACGCCGCTGGTCTTCCTGGCCGGTGAGGGCGCCGATGATATCGGCATGCAGTGCGGCGGCTGGACGATCACCTGGCAGGGCGGTAAAGGCCCGATTACACCGGGGACAACCATAAAAGCAGCGATTGATGCCACCTTTGATGGCCAGCTTCAGTATAACCGCTTTGGCAGATATGAGCATGTCCTTGACGCCAATGGTGATCCCGCCATTGCGGATGTGGGCATTGTTGTAATTTCCGAGAACCCTTACGCCGAGGGTGAGGGCGACTCCGACGATTTAACCCTCAGCGATCTCGAGATGGAATTGATTGCCAGGGTCGGCGAGCGCAGCGAGCGTGTGGTAGTCCTGGTGATGTCTGGGCGGCCGCTGGTGATCACCGAGGCCCTCGACCTGGCGGATGCCTGGGTGGCCATCTGGCTGCCCGGGACCGAAGGCCAGGGCGTGGCTGATGTGCTCTTTGGCGACGCACCTTTTGTGGGAAGGACGCCTTTCACCTGGCCGGCCTCGATGGATCAACTACCCTTAGGCAGCTACGACACCGAACCACTATTTGCATACGGACATGGCATTGAAAAATAACCTTCGACTTAAATTTGTTTTGATCTTCCTGCTGGCCGCTCTGGTTTTGACGGGCTGCGGGGCAGAGACGGAAGCACCCCCGGCCTGGGAGCGCGAAGGCTGGACGTTGATCTGGGCGGATGAGTTTGATGGCGACGAGCTTGACCTCACCAAGTGGGAGATGGAAGTCGGCGGTCATGGCTGGGGCAACAATGAGTGGCAGTTCTACACCGCCCGGCCCGAAAATGTGCGTTTGGAAGACGGACAACTGGTGATTGAGGCACGGGATGAATTCTTCGTCCGGCGCAATTACACTTCCGGCCGGATTAAAACCCAGGGTTTATTTACTTTCACCTATGGCCGGGTCGAAGCACGCATGCAGCTCCCCTATGGGAATGGCATCTGGCCGGCGTTTTGGATGTTGGGCGCAGATATTGACCAGGTCCCCTGGCCAGCCAGTGGTGAAATCGACATCATGGAGCATATCGGGCGCCAACCCAGGCACATCTATGGCACTGTGCATGGCCCGGGATATTCCGGTTCTGGCGGTGTGGGGCATTTTACGACCTTTCCCGATGGGACCCTTACGGAAGAATTTCACACCTATGCCATCGAATGGGAGCCAGGGGAAATCCGCTGGTATGTTGACGATGAGCCATTATTTACGCTCACACCCGAGCAGGTGCCGGGCGAATGGGTATTTGATAAACCCTACTTCATTTTGATCAACCTGGCTGTGGGCGGGAATTGGCCCGGATATCCTGATGAGACCACGGTCTTCCCGCAATTTTTGCGGGTGGATCACGTGCGCGTGTACCAGCGGCCTGAGATGGCGGAAGCCTTCCAGCCCGTTGTGGGTGGTGGATCTATCCGGATTGCTGAAATCAACGCCCAGCCGGTGACCGGGCAAGAGGGCTGGCGGGCGGCTGTCGCAATCACGATCCGCGATGAAGACGATAACCCCGTTCAGGGTGTGGATATCACGGGTGGCTGGGTTGGGACGGTGACCAGGGGCGAAACCTCCGGGCTGACCGATGAAGAAGGCGTGCTCCACCTGCTTTCAGATCCCACGGAAAATTCAGGTGAAATAACATTCTGTGTGACCGCCGTCAGCCGGAGTGGTTACGCCTACGAAAAATTGGACAACATTGCCAACTGTGCCAAGGTGGAACAGTGACAAAACCGCTGTGTAAACACGCATATCAATGCGCGGCCTTACTGGCGGTTTTCCTTGGGCTGATTGTGGCAATGGCAGGATGTAAGGCAGAGGTGAGCATGGATGATCAACAGGTTGAACAGCAGGACCCATCAGGGACCTACAGGGAGATCCCTGGGGTTTATTTGGGCACCTTTCACGGGGCCCAGAGTTCCAGCTTGGCATTGTTTGAGAAGATTGGTAAAGGGGTGGCTATTTCGGCGGCTTATTCGAGTTTTTCCAGCACCTTTCCGAACGGTTTTGTGTTGGGGAACGCCGCAGTTGGGCGGATTTCCTTGTTGACCTGGGAATTTACCCCGGGTGCCAGCCAAAAGCTGGATGGGTACGAGGGCAGAATCCTTGAGACGATCACCGATGGCCTGTACGATGATGTGCTCGCCAGCTGGGCAGAAGGTGCGCGGTCTGTCGAGAAACCGGTCTTCCTGCGGTTTGCCCACGAAATGAACGGGGATTGGTATCCCTGGTCGGGCGTAAAGAATGGCGGCGGCACCCTGAATGGCTATGGGTCGCCAGACTTGGCCGATGGGCCTGAACGGTACGTGGCGGCCTACCGCTATGTGCATGATTTCTTCATCGAGCAGGGCGCGGACAATGTGCTGTGGGTCTGGTGCCCGAACGCGCCTTTTGAGGACATGGAGCAATCGCTGGGCGCCTGGAACCGGGTTGCGACCTATTACCCGGGTGACGCATATGTTGATTGGCTGTGTTTTGACGGCTATAACTGGGGCAGTTCAGCATTTGGTCAGCAGTTCAACGCCAAATGGCAGTCCTTTACCGAGATCTTCGGCAGCAGCTATGCCGAGCTGCAAGCTATCAATTCCGACAAACCCATCCTGATTGGCGAGTTTGCCTCGACTGAAGACGGGGGCGACAAAGCCGCCTGGATCAGCGATGCATTCCAGGCTATCCAGCAGGATTTCCCCCAAATCAGGGGCCTGGTCTGGTTTCACATTGCCAAAGAGACCGACTGGCGCATCAATTCGTCGGATGCGGCCTTAGAAGCTTACCGCCAGGCTGTTGGTGATGATTACTGGCTGGAAGCGTTTCCGGGGATGCTGCCATGAGCCGACTCGCACACCAACCCTCAGCCGGGAACAGTTTTGATGACCTGGGGCGTTTTATCCTGGCTGATTATGATCACAAGCGCCCATTCGCGTCCTTTTTGCCGGGTATCGCAGGGCTGCGGGGCATCCCCATGTGGGTGTTTTATGTTAATCGCGGCCAGGGGGTGTGCAGCTTTGGCGTGGAGGATAAAGACCATCCCATGCTGGAATTCCAGGCGGCCAACCGAGCCTATCAGACCACGGCCCAGATGGGCTTCCGCACGTTTCTGAACGGCACCAGGCAGGGTACAGCCTGGCAGCGGGAAGCCTTCTCCCCCTGGGACGCCGCAGGCGCCCAGCGCACGATGTTCATCGGGATGAACGAAGTTGCTATCCGGGAGGTCAACCCGGAATTGGGTTACCAGGTGGATGTGCTCTACTTCATGCTGCCCAACATGCCCTTTTCAGGGCTTGTCAGGCAGGTCAGCCTGAAGAACCTGCTCGATTCGCCCCTCGAACTTGAAATTTTGGATGGTTTGCCGGTGATTGTCCCCTATGGCGTGGATAATAGAGCCCTTAAGGACATCAGCCGGACGGTTGAAGCCTGGATGCAGGTGGCCAACCTGGAAAATAACCTGCCCTATTACCGGCTGAAGACCACACCGGGCGACACCGCCGCAGTTAAGGCGATCGAGGCCGGTAATTTTGCGCTGGCGTTCAGTGCTGAAGGGCTTGTGCCGGCTTTTGCTGACCCCCAGGTGATTTTTGGCTGGGATACCAGCCAGTCTCGGGCCCACCGCTTCCATCAACAGGGTCTGGCGGCTGTGCTGGAGTCCACCCAAATCACGGAAGGCCGTTCCCCCTGTGCCTTCTTCGGCACAGGCGCGCGCTTAAACCCCAGCGGGCAGGCCACGCTCACCAGTGTGTATGGGTATTCGCCCAACCTGGCTTCAATCCAATCCCACGTGGCGGAGTTGACCGCCCCTCTCTTTATTGAGCGTAAGCTGGGGGAAGCCAGGCAATTAACCGAGGAACTCACAGAGGCAATCCGGACGGAATCTGCCTCGGGGACCTTTGATGGCTACTGCCGCCAGACTTTTCTGGATAATGTCCTGCGCGGCGGTTACCCGATGGTGTTGGGCGAGGAACACATCGTTCATGTGTTTGGGCGCAAACACGGCGATATCGAGCGGGACTACAATTATTTTGTCTTCCCGCCGGAATATTATTCCCAGGGCAATGGCAATTACCGCGATGTCAATCAAAACAGGCGCAATGATGTGTTTTTTGTCCCTCAGGCAGGTGAATTTAACCTGCGTGTATTCATGAGCTTGATCCAGGCGGATGGTTACAACCCGCTGGTGCTTAATGGGCTGACTTTTTCTCTTCCTGCAGAAAACCAGGCAGGTGTGCTGGCGCAGGCCGGCCATGATGGGCGCCTTGCCGCGCTGCTGGGAGGCCGCTTCTCGCCCGGAGAACTGCTGGAGGCCTTAATGGACGCGTCAACGACCCTCCCGCCGGACACCCTGTTCGAGGAGGTGTTCTCACAGGCTGAAGCGCACCTCCAGGCTGAACATGGCGCGGGTTACTGGGTTGACCATTGGACCTACAACCTGGATTTGATCGAATCCTACCTGGCGGTTTTCCCCGACCGGAAGGCACATGTGTTGTTTGAGTCACAGCCGCTGCCTTTCTATGATAGCGCTACCATCGTTCAACCGCATGCCAAACGCTTTGTGCTCTACCAGGGCAGGCCTCATCAGCTCAATGCCCTCGTTGAGGACCCTGAAAAAGCGCGCTTGATCGGCGCTCGCACGTGGGAACCGCACTGGGCCCGGGCCCAAGGTGGCCAGGGTGAGGTTTTCCGCTTGCCCTTGATTTCAAAGCTGGTGTTGCTGGCCGTGATCAAATTTGCCACCCTTGACCCGAGCGGCATGGGTATCCAGATGGAGGCCGGGCGGCCGGGCTGGTACGATGCCCTCAACGGTTTGCCGGGGTTATTCGGCTCTTCGATGCCGGAAACCTGCGAGCTGCTCCGCCTGGTGACCTTCCTGGCGGACCTGCTGGATGCGCATCCCCGCAGCATTGCCCTGCCGGTGGAGGCTGAAGCCCTGCTGGACGCGATCGCTGCTGCCCCTGAAGACCCATCTGAGGATTTTTCCTTTTGGCGCAGGCGGACAGACGCCCTCGAGGCATACCGCGCCTCGACCCGCCTGGGGTTTGACGGCCGCACGCTGTCCCTTGACATTCAACCCACCCTGGAGGTGATGCGCGCCGGCCTTGAGGTTGGCCTTGGCAGGGCGCACACCTTCGGTAACGACCTTCTCCCCACTTATTTCATCTACGAGGTCACGAAGTACGACCTGGCCGGTTCTGCCGATGCGGATGGCAACCCGTATATCCAGGTGCACGGTTTTTCGCCTGCGGCACTGCCGCTATTCCTGGAAGGGCCGACCCGGCAGATGAAAATTTCTGACCGGGATGCTGCTGGGGCGATCGCCCGGGTGCTCAAACACAGTGCCTTGCTCGACGAGAAGTTGGGGATGTATAAGGTCAACGCCGCCTTGGACGGCCAGCCGTTTGCCATCGGACGGGCACGCGCCTTCACGCCGGGGTGGCTCGAAAATGAGTCCGTCTGGCTGCATATGGCCTTCAAATACCTGCTGCAGTTGCTGGAAGCGGGCTTGTATGATGACTATTTTGAAGCTTTGCAGGCCCACCTGCCGGCGTTTATGGACCCGGAGGTTTACGGTCGCAGCCCGCTCGAAAACAGCTCATTCATCGTCAGCAGCGCTCACCCGGATGCCGCCCTGCATGGGGCTGGTTTTGTCGCCCGCCTGAGTGGTTCAACGGCGGAATTTCTCAGCATGTGGTGTTTGATGACGGCTGGCAAGCAGCCCTTCAGGCTTGAAGAGGGTGTGCTGGTCCTGGCATTCAAGCCCGTGCTGCCTGGCTGGCTTTTCAGGGAGGATGGCACCTTTACCTTCCGGTTTCTAGGGACGTGCACGGTAACCGTGCATCACCCCGAGCGCACGGATACCTGGCGGGCGGGCGTTGCAATCCAGCGGATTGAATTGCATTCAGAGGCTGAGACGGTCCGCATAAACGGCGCGATGATCGGCCCGCCTTATGCAGAGCGGGTGCGTTCGGGCGAATTTACATCGATTGACCTGTTTTACTGAGCGAAAACTGGCAGGAACGCCGCGAGGATTAGTTGCCTTTACGGGTTGCTGAATCTCTTACTTGCGGGTGCCATGATCGGAGATCTATTTTATATTGAACGGGCTGCCGGATATCAACAGTCCCGATAAGGAAGCGTGATGAGGTGCAAATGGTGAGGAATCAAGTGCCTGGTTGGAAATTTATTGATCAGCATGGGACCTTTGAGCTGATTAACCCACAGGGGAACAGCTATGTTTACTTCCCGCTGATCAATCCGGCCGGCATGATGTCATCCATTACGCCAAGCCTGAATGGCGATGCGAAGCTGAACCAGGACACGTTCCTCTTGCTGCCAGTTTCGGTTGAGGATTTGCACAATACGCGTTCAGCGCGTAATTTCTGGGTGAGCATCAACGGCGAGCCCTGGTCGGTCACCGGCATGCGCGGTGGGCAGGGCGGCCAGGACGTCGGGGCACAGCACACCGCCACCCGGCTGGAGGCTGGTTTTCTCTGGCATGCGGTTCACAGGGTGCACGCTGAAACAGGGCTGGCGGCCGAGGTGGTCAACTTTGTGCCGGTTGGCGAGGATACCGTTGAGCTGATGCGGGTGACGCTCACCAACCAGGGGGATCAAGCGCTTGACCTGGTGCCCACTGCTGCCATCCCCATCTTTGCCCGTTCGGCAGATAATTTACGCGATCATCGCCACGTCACCGCGTTGCTGCATTGCACGTCATGCCATCCCCACGGCGTGGTGGTCACACCGACCATGTCCTTCGACGAGCGCGGGCATGAACCCAACTGCGTGACTTATGCCGTTCTGGGTGCAGAGGATGAAGGCGCCCCGCCGCTGGGCTTTACCCCCCTGGTTGAGGACTTCATCGGCGAAGGGGGCAGTTTTGAGCGGCCGGAAGCCATCTTTCAAGAGGGCCACCAAATGCAAGGCGCCCAAAGCGTTTTTAAGGGGTACGAATCAATTGGCGGGCTGCATTTTGCGCCGGTGCGGCTGGCGCCGGGTGAAGCCAAAAGTTACATCCTCATCCTCAGCATCATGGCGGATGGATCTGCAGGCGTGGATGCGCTGGTAGACCGGTACGGGTCGGCAAAGCAATTCAGCCAGCAGTTGCAGGAAAACCAGGCTTACTGGCAGGAAAAACTTTCCGCCCTGCGGTTCACCCACCAGGATGGCCGGCTGGATGGCTGGCTGCAGTGGGTCACCTTGCAGCCCATCCTCAGGCGCATCATGGGCAACTCGTTCCTGCCCTATCACGATTACGGCCGAGGCGGGCGCGGCTGGCGGGATCTATGGCAGGACTTGCTGACGCTCTTGCTGACGGAAGGTGAAGGTCTCGAAGATCTTCTGCTGAGCAATTTTGCCGGGGTGCGCATGGATGGCAGCAATGCGACTATTGTTGGCTCGCAGCCCGGCGAGTTCAAGGCTGACCGCAACAGCATCCCCAGGGTATGGATGGACCACGGCGCCTGGCCGCTGATTACCACCAGGCTGTACCTTGACCTGACGGGTAACCTGGACCTGCTGCTGGCCGGGCAAACCTATTTTAAGGACCATCTCAGCCACCGCTGCCAGCAAACTGACCCGGATTGGTCACCTGAACACGGCACGGTGTTGATGTCCTCCACCGGCGAGGTGGTTGAAGGCTCCATCCTCGAGCACCTGTTAGTGCAGCACCTGACTGCCTTTTTCAATGTGGGCGAGCACAACCTGATCAAGCTGGAAGGCGGCGACTGGAATGACGCCTTTGATATGGCGGCTGAGCGCGGGGAGAGCATTGCTTTTTCAGCGCTGTACGCGGGCAACCTGCGCAGCCTGGCCGAGCTGTGCCTGGCGTTGGACGCGGCCGGCACGGTAGAAGTAGAGCTGGCTGAAGCGCTGTCCCTGCTGCTGGACCGCCTTTCCAAACCGGTGGAATACCAGTCAGTGCCAGCCAAACAGGCGCGGCTTTGGGCGTATTTTGAACGTGTCAGTGGCCATCTCTCGGGGAAGACGGTAAGGTTGCCGCTGACGGCGATTGCTGCTGACCTGCGTGAGAAAGCAGACTGGCTAACTGAACGGATCAGGGGGCAGGAGTGGCTTTCCGACCAGGACGGGCGCGGCTGGTTCAATGGCTATTACGACAACGACGGGCTCCAGGTCGAGGGCTTGTTCCCACAGGGCGTGCGGATGACCCTGACAGGGCAGGTGTTCCCCTTGCTGGCCGGGGTGGCCTCTCAAGAGCAGGCCCAGGCCATTGTGCTGGCTGTTGACCGCTATCTGTATGATCACAGCCTGAATGGGCACCGGCTTAACACCCATTTTGGGCCGAATCCGCCGAGCCTGGGCCGGGCATTTGGGTTTGCATACGGTCACAAGGAGAATGGGGCTGTCTTTTCTCACATGGCGGTCATGTATGCGTATGCCCTGTACCGCCAGGGGCTGGCGCAAGCGGCCTGGCAAGTGTTGAATGGACTTTACACCCAAAGCCAGGATTTTTCCAAAAGCCGCATTTATCCCGGCATCCCCGAATATTTCAATCCGCGCGGGCGCGGCATGTACCCCTACCTGACGGGTTCTGCGGCCTGGTATCTGTTCACGCTGCTGACGGAGTCTTTCGGCGTTAGAGGCGATCTGGGTGATCTCTGCCTGGCACCCAAACTCGTCCAGGAGCAATTTGCCCAGGCGGACCGGCTGTGTGTTGAAACGGTTTTTGCAGGCAAAACCATTGAAGTGACCTACCATAACCCACACCGGCTGGCTTATGGGAACTATCAAATTGGCCGCCTGGCTGTGAACGGTGTGGACACGCCTCACCCTGATGGCGCAGACATGGTCCGCTTTGCAAGGAAAGATGTGCTCGCCTGGCCGGATTCAGTGCGCATCACCGTGGAATTGACCGAAAAACATCCGCCCGCGTCCTGACCGGCCGGCTTTTCGTCCTAAATCAAACCCGGGCAGGTTATGTGTCACTTACCTGGTTTTGCGCCGGGTAGAACTTGGTGATATCATTCCACAAAAAGGAAATAAACCCATGCGCTTTGGCTATTTTGATGACGTTAACCGAGAATATGTGATCACCCGCCCCGACACCCCGCTGCCCTGGATCAACTACCTGGGCATGCGGGATTTTTTCAGCCTGATCTCGAATACCGCAGGCGGGTATGCCTTCTACCAGGATGCGCGCTTGCGGCGCATCACGCGCTATCGCTACAACAACGTCCCGCTGGACATGGGCGGCCGCTACCTCTACCTGCGCGATGACGAGGGCGGCGAGTTCTGGTCGCCAACCTGGATGCCCACCCGGCACCAGGCTGAAGATTACACTTGCCGCCACGGCATGGGCTACACCCATATCGGCTCCACTTACCGGGGCATCCGGGCAGATGTGCGGTATTTTGTGCCCCTGGACGCTACCCTTGAGATCTGGGACCTGACGGTGGAAAACCTGACGGAGTCGCCACGGGAGCTCTCGGTTTTCTCGAGTGTGGAGTTTTGCCTGTGGGACGCCCAGGACGATGCCACCAATTTCCAGCGCAACTTAAACATCGGCGAAGTGGAAGTCCACGATTCGGTCATCTACCATAAGACTGAATACCGCGAGCGGCGGGACCACTTTGCCTATTTTGCCTGTTCAGAGCCGCTGACAGGGTTTGAGACCCAGCGAGAAGCGTTTTTAGGGGCTTATCGCGGCTGGGAGCGCCCTCAGGCGGTTGAACGCGGGGTGACCAGTAATTCACTGAGTGTGGGCTGGTCCCCGGTGGGCGTGCATCATGTGCGCCTCAGGCTGGCGCCCGGGGAGGTGCGGCGGGTGATCTTTTTGCTGGGTTATCACGAAAACCCGCCAGACCGCAAGTTTGATCCGCCCGGGTCACACACAATCGATAAAACCACGGTGGCGCCGGTCATCGGGAAGTACCTTCAACCCGGCCAGGTTGACGGGGCCTTTGCTGCGCTGCGTACAGCCTGGGATGGCCTGCTGAACGTCTTTCAGGTGGTATCACCGGACGAACATGTCAACCGGATGGTCAACATCTGGAATGCTTACCAATGTATGATCACCTTCAACCTTTCCCGTTCCGCATCTTATTTTGAATCCGGCATCGGTCGCGGCATGGGCTTTAGAGATTCGAACCAGGACCTGCTCGGTTTTGTCCACATGGTGCCTGAAAGAGCCCGCGAGCGCCTTTTGGACCTGGCAGCAACCCAGCTTGAGGATGGCGGCGCGTATCACCAATATCAGCCGCTCACCAAACGGGGCAATGATTCCGTGGGGAGCAATTTCAATGATGACCCGGCCTGGCTGGTGTTGAGCACAGCCGCCTACCTTAAAGAGACCGGTGATTGGGGCATTTTAGACGTGCCCGTGCCTTACGAAAACATGCCCGGCACCGAGACACCCCTGCTTGAGCACTTGCAGCGCTGCATCCAGTACACCCAGGACCGGCTCGGCCCGCATGGCTTGCCGCTGATCGGGCGTGCCGACTGGAATGACTGCCTGAATCTGAACACCTTTTCAGACCAGCCCGGGGAATCCTTCCAGACGACGGAAAACCGTAACGGCCAGGTGGCGGAATCGACTGTGATTGCGGCCTTGTTCATTTTGGCGGCCAAGGAACTGGCAGAAATCAGCGCGCACCAGGGACTGACCGAGGAATCGGTGCGCTTAAACCGACTGGCAGCGGACATGGCGGAGACCGTCCAGAGATCAGGCTGGGATGGGGGCTGGTTCCTGCGTGCGTATGACCATTTCGGTGAGCCGGTTGGCTCGCAGGCCTGCGATGAAGGGCAGATCTTCATCGAGCCGCAAGGGCTGTGCACCATGGCGGGGGTTGGACTGGCGGAAGGGTTGCCTTACACAGCGCTCGACGCCGTGCACGCCCGCCTCACTACAGAGCACGGGATCTTGCTGTTACAGCCTGCTTTCACCCGCTACCATTTGCACCTCGGAGAGATCACGTCCTATCCGCCCGGGTTCAAGGAAAATGCCAGCATCTTCTGCCACACCAACCCTTGGGTGATGATTGCCGAAGCCATCCTCGGGCATACCGACCGGGCATTGGAGGCTTACCTGCGCATCAACCCCTCACAGCGGGAGGCGATCAGCGACCTGCACCGCTGCGAGCCCTATGTTTACGCGCAAACCATTGCTGGCGCCGACAGTCCCCGTTTTGGCGAGGCGAAAAACTCGTGGCTGACCGGCACGGCCGCCTGGAACTATGTCGCCATCACGCAATGGATTCTGGGCATCCGGCCGGATTACGACGGACTGCGAATAGAACCGGTCTTACCGACGGGCTGGGAGGGCTTTTCCGTCACCCGTCACTACCGGGGCACAACTTACGAGATCAAAGTCCAGCGGCAGGGGCCAGGGAACGACTGCGTGGTCCGCGTAGACGGCCAGCCGCTTGAGGGCACGCTTCTCCCGCAGTCTGCAAAGGAATCTGTGGCTGTGGAGGTTGAGATCGGCTGAAAGGATCACGAGGCGTGGAACAGACAGGCCTGGCGCTCGCCGAAAGGGTGGGATTCGGAACAGGAGATGATGAGCATGACACATTATGGATATTTTGACGACAAAGCCCGTGAGTATGTGATCACTGATGCGCGCACGCCGGTCAAATGGATCAATTACATCGGTTCCCTGGCCTTTGGCGGTTTTGTTGACCAGACCGGCGGGATGTTAATCTGCCGGGGAGACCCGGCTTTGAACCGCATCACCAAATACCTCACCCAGGACCCGCCTTCAGAATTCAGGGCAACTACCCTGTACCTGCGTCTGCCGTGCCCAGACGGGGGTTACCAGGTATTCTCGCCGTTCTATGTACCGAATCTGGAGCCCCTCGATAAGTTTGCGTGTCATGTGGGTTTGGGCTACACCACTTTTATCTCGGAGATTCACAACATCCGCACATCGGTGCGCATGTTTGTCCCGCTTGGTGAGGATGTGGTCATCCAGCAGGTGACCGTCACCAACCTGGGGGACGCTGAACAGGACCTCGACCTGGTCCCGGTGGTGGAGTACACCCACCCGGATGCCCTCAAGCAGCTCAACAATGCGGACTGGGTGCCGCAGACCATGGGCTCTTACCTGCATGAGGAACCGGACGGGTTGAAGGTGATCAGCCAGGCGCCATTCATGCTCAAGGATATCCGGCGCAACTATTTCACCGCCAACCTGCCGGTGTCGTCCTTTGATACCGACCGGCATGCCTTTTTGGGGCAGCACGGCTATGGCACCTGGGCATCGCCCCTGGCGCTGCAAAACGGGGAACTCGGTAACACCATTGCCCTGCGTGGCGATAACATTGCCGCTTTGATGGTACATTTGGGTCCGCTCGCAGCAGGCGAGCGCCGCAGCGTAATTTTTCTGCTGGGTCAGGCCGCCAACGTTGCGCAGGCCATGCCGGTCATTCAACGGTACAGGGACGCAGCGCAGGCTGAGCAGGCTTTTGCCGACCTGGCCGCTTTCTGGGCGGATGTTTGCTCTGCCGCCCAGGTGAGTACCCCGGATGCGGATATGGATCGTATGCTGAATATCCATAACCCGCGCCAGTGTACGATCACGTTGAACTGGTCGCGGTACTTATCCCTTTACCAGCTGGGGTTTGGCGCGCGCGGGATCGGCTTTAGGGACAGCTCGCAGGATGTGATCGGCGCTTTACCGGGCTCGCCGGCTGTGTCGAAAGACCTGCTGCGCAAGCTGCTGCATGTCCAAAAGCAGAATGGGTCGGCCATGCACCAGTTCAACCCCCTGACGATGGTGGCCACCACGGGCGAAGCCGGAGTGGATGAGGACAGCCCGGATTATTACAGCGATGATCACCTGTGGAGCGTGCTGGCGGTGAGTGAATACCTGAAGGAAAGCGGTGATTTTGCTTTCCTTAAAGAAATGATCCCGTTTTACGATAAGGACAAAGCAGGCCGCCCGTTTGAAGAAGGTTCGGTGTGGGCGCATCTCAAACGGGGGCTGACCTTCACCCGGGAAAATATCGGCCAGCACGGTTTGCCCCTGCTGGGTTTTGCCGATTGGAACGACACGGTCAACCTGCCCAGCGGCGCAGAATCGCTGTTCACGGCGCATTTATATGGCTGGGCGCTCAAGGAGATGATCGCGCTATGCCAGCACCTGGGGAAGAAAAAGCTGGCCAGGCGTTACCAGGCGGATTACGAGACGATGCGGGACAGAGTCAACCAGGTCGCCTGGGATGGGGGTTGGTATGTGCGTTATTTTGACCGGCACGGCGAGCCGGTGGGGTCGCACCGCAATCCACAGGGTCAGATTTACGCCAACGCCCAATCTTGGGCGGTGCTTTCGGGGTTTGCAACACCCAAACGGTCACGCGCAGCTCTGGATGCGGTTTACCAGCATCTCAACACAGCAAATGGCATCAAGCTCAGTACGCCCGGGTATGACGGTTATGACCCTGAAAAAGGCGGGGTGACCACCTACCCCCCGGGGGCCAAGGAAAATGGGGGGATATTCCTGCACGCCAACCCCTGGGTGATGATGGCTGAGACGATCCTGGGAAATGGAGAGCGGGCTTTTCAGTATTACAAGCAGATCAACCCGGCGGCCAAAAACGATCACATTAACACGTATGAATGTGAGCCGTATGTGTTCCCTCAGAACATCCTCGGCGATGAACACCCCCAATTTGGGCTGGCGCGCAACGCCTGGCTGACGGGCACCGCTTCTTGGACTTACCGGGCGGGGCTCAAATACATCCTGGGTGTGCGCCCTGAATTTGACGGGCTGCGGATTGACCCCTGCATCCCCCCGGGCTGGGATGGGTTTACTTTCCGTCGGCGCTTCAGAGGGGCGGCGTATCACATCACGATAACCAATCCCCAGGGCGTCAGCAAGGGCGTGGCGTCGGTCCGGGTGGACGGTGAACTGCTCGAGGGCACCTTGCTGCCCGTCTTCGCGGAGCGCGGTGAACACAGGGTTGAAGTGGTTATGGGGTGACTTCCCCCAGCCCCTCCTAAGAAAGGGAGCCATTAAAGGGTGTTTATGCGGCGCGTAGCGACTGCTGAATAATGGAATATTGATTTTTGCCAACAACCACCAACCTCAACCCACTAACTAACAATATAGGATGCGCACCATTATTTCGCACAATGG
>NPIE01000028.1_pt2 | contig 115254 bp, 95 predicted proteins | sample 8637661 | NCBI WGS metagenome assembly NPIE01 (sample SAMN07420842, study PRJNA396082) | bioreactor metagenome | isolation source: sample BA12 brine-fed electro-methanogenic bioreactor BA | place: Japan: Kochi | collected 2016-12-09
TCGGCGCCGCGCCAGCCGTAGATGGATTGGTCGTCGTCGCCAACCACGCAAAGGTTGTTGTGCGCTTCAGCCAGGAGCCGCAGGAGCTGGTACTGGGCCGCGTTGGTGTCCTGGTATTCATCGACCATCAGATAGCGAAAACGCTCCTGGTATTTTTCCAGGACGGCGGGTTTTCCCTGCAGGAGATGCACTGTGAGCATGATCAGGTCGTCGAAGTCGACCGCGTTAAAGGCCTTGAGGGCGCGCTGATAGCGTGGGTAGACCTCCGCGGCCAGGCGACCGTATTCGTCGGAAAAACGCGGCCGGAAGGTCTCCGGAGATTGCAGGCGGTTTTTGGCGTCGGAGATCAGCCACAGAATCCGGTCGGCATCTATCTTCTGCTCCCCCTGGCGCAAGCCGGAGCAGATATCGCGAATCAGCCGTGTCTGGTCGGCAGTACCGTAGATGGAAAAATTTTTCTTAAAGCCGAGCTGGTCGATGTCTTCTTTGAGAATGCGCATGCACAGGGCATGGAAAGTAGAAACCACCATGCCTTTGCAGCGATGGCGGCCGACCATCTCTTCAGCGCGCTGTTTCATTTCCCGGGCTGCTTTGTTGGTGAAGGTAACCGCCATAATTTGCGAGGCAGGCACCTTCAGGGTGCAGAGGAGATGGGCGATGCGGCTGGTGATTACACGGGTTTTGCCGGATCCGGCACCGGCAAGCAGCAGCAGCGGTCCGTCGACGTGGCAGACGGCACCCCGTTGTTGATCGTTAAGACTAGAAAGAGGCATAGAATGAATGTCGCACGCGGGAAAAAAATACATAAAGCCGGCTGAACAGGAGCCGGCTTGAATGGTCAATTTTCTAGCCGGATCTTACCACGGTCCGCTGAAAAAGAGCAAGGTGAAGAGCCTCCGGTTGGCGCAACAGGTGGTTTCGGCTGGTTGCTACATCTTCTGGGTGTAACGCAACAGCCTGGCCATGATCAGTTTCCGCTCCCTGCGTTTGATCCAGTATCTAAACCATGCCATGGTGCCTCCCGTGGGAGATGTCAGTGTTGAATTGAAGGAAGGAAGAAGAGGTTTGTTGGGAAAAATTAAGGTAAGTATATGTTAATGATTTGGTCCTGTCCAGCTACAGATTGCAATTTATATATGTGCAAAAACCAAAAAAATGCACAAGATGGACGAGGAATGAGGGCTTTGGTGTGTATATGCACAGTTGGTTCTGTGGATATGGGAAGAATTGTTTGCTATTTTTGCCTCTTGATTTTCTATAGTTATTTCTGTATGTTGCCGCCATGTTTAAAACTATTGTCATTGTTCTAAGTCTTGTTTGGGCATCGTTGCTGTTGATCTCCTGGGGTAGCGCTGAAAGTCCAAACTCTCGGGTCGGCTCTATAGCCTTTGAGCAACGCAGCTTCTAAGCGTTTTCGACGATCCGTTTCTTCTCCGTGGGATGTTCTCCTCCTCATCCCCCGTTTTCTACCCATTCCGTTGAAACAACCCTGTGCGGTTAACCTTTAAAGCGACAGCCTTGCTTCGTGCCTCGGTTTTTGAATTCATCGTCGATGGCATTGAGGACCTGCCATTTATTCAGCGACCATTGTGGAGCCAGCAACCGATCGCGGGGGCCATCCCCGGTCAAGCGGTGAATAAGGGTTTGCGGTGAAAGCCGTTCCACCATGTCGACGACCAGATTCACATAGTCTTCCTGCGATAAGGTCTCCATTTCTCCACGTTGGTAGAGATCGCCCAGACCTGTTCCTTCCAACACGTGCAGCAGGTGCAGCTTAACGCCATCGACCCCCAGCTTTGCCATTTCCTCGACACTTGCTATCATTTGTTCCCGGCTTTCACCGGGCAGGCCGAGGATCAGGTGAACGCAAACACGCAACCCCCTTTGTTTAGCCTCGCGGTAGGCCTTAATAAAGGTGGCATAGTCGTGACCGCGCCGCAAAAGGTCCAAGGTCTGGTCATGAATGCTCTGCAGGCCCAGTTCCAACCAAAAATAGCTGCGACGGTGGTATTCGGCAAGCAGGTCAAGGACTTCGGGAGGTAAACAGTCGGGACGGGTACCGACGGCCAGGCCGACCACCCCTTCGACGCTAAGAGCTTCATCGTAGAGGCGGCGCAACTGTTCCACGGGGGCAAACGTGTTGGAAAAGGGCTGAAAGTAAGCCAGAAAGTGCTTGGCTTTATACTTGCGGACCATGACTTCTTTACCCGCTTGAATCTGTTCGGCCACCGAAAGAGCCGGTTCGATCCCCGCCGATCCGGAGCCGGAGGGATCGCAGAACAGGCAGCCGGGCTGGTCACGGGTAGCATCGCGGTTGGGGCAGGAAAAACCGGCATCGACCGAGATTTTATGCACTCGTCCGCCGAAGCGTTGTTTAAGATGGCTGGAAAAGAGATTGTAGGGTTTATGATTCATGGGATGGATTCTGCCATGGACCAGTCATTTCGGACAAGGCGGAAAGTTGAAAATTATGATGGTCAAAAAGATGATAACCGGCAGGATGTTAGAGGCTTTTGAAAGGGGTGCCGTTGCTTCTGCGAACTCTTCTTGTTGACAGCAGTAAAAATAATTCGCAACATGCGCAGCAGTGACGCAGTTATGTCCTGTTGAATTTTGAATAAAGCAATTTGAGGTAGGTTACTAGATGAAAAATCGCACCTTCAAGAATATCTTCGAAAATGCCCTGTTCTTGCCCCTTTATGTTCTAGTGCGGCATCTGCCCCGCAAGGGGGCGCTCTGGCTGGGAAAATGGTTCGGCCGGTTGCTGGGACGGTTCATGTCCAAAAAGCGCCGGATCGCAACCGCCAATATGGCCAAGGCATTTCCCGATTTGAGCGAGGCCGAACTTCGGCAGCGCATCGACGCCATGTTTGTCCACATCGGCAAAAGCGTCATGGAAATGCTTCGCCTCGACCTCTTTCGCAAGACAGACCTGGGGGGTATTTTTCATCTCAAGGGCCTGGAGAATCTTCAGCAGGCTTATGACTGCAACCGCGGCGTCATCGTGTTGAGCGGCCACGTCGGGTTTTGGGAAATCGGTACCTTTTTAATGCCGATGCTTGGTTTTTCCTTCGATTTCGTGGGCAAGAGGATGAAAAATCCCCTGGCAGACAAATATATTACCCGCCTGCGGGAGTCGGCTGGCGGGCGCTGTATCGACAGTAAAAGCGGTGCTCGCAAAGTCCTTAAGTCTCTGAATGAGAAGAGGGGGGTTGCCGTTTTGATCGATCAGCACCGCAGTTCCAGTGAAGGGGTGGCGGTACCGTTCTTCGGCCGCCCGGCCATGACCACCCCCATTATCAGTCGGCTGGCGATGAAATACCAGATTCCAGTGGTGCCGGTATTTTCCTATCGTACAGCTGATGATAATTACGAGGTCGAGATTCAGCCGATGTTCTTTCTAAAGGATGAGCCTGAATCTTCAGTAGAAGAAAATACGGCTTTACTGACCTCGATTATCGAAGAGGCCATACGTAAAGATGAAACCCAGTGGCTCTGGCTTCATAGACGCTGGCGCTGAATCCGGCCCTGATCCTTTTTTGAACAGCGTCGGCCGAACGATAAGCTGTTAACCCAATGGCAATACGAAAAGGCCTCACGATTTCTCGTGAGGCCTTTTAAAATGGCTCCCTCTGCTGGGCTCGAACCAGCGACAGTCTGATTAACAGTCAGATGCTCTACCAACTGAGCTAAGAGGGAATGATCGGTGCTTTTATAGTATTTTCAGTTTTCTTGCGGGTGTTTCAGGCCTTCGGGCTGAAACACTGGGTTCCCGCCGGAAGTGAATTGAGTTTATACACCTTGAAAAGAAAGATGTCAAGCAGGAAAATGAGCAAAAATGGGCCGAGGTGTTTTTCCCTGCAGGAGGTTTCGACCAGGCTTCTTTGGTCGTTCAGGGCCGGCCAGAAGGGCAGCTTCATCGATTGCATCCTGGGCCGCAAATTGCTATAATTCTCTGGTTTTAACTGACCAGCCGCCGCGGTCCTTCTGCCGCATCAAATGCTTTTGCACCCGCAAGACGAACTATCGGCAGCCCATGTCCCTGGAACATAACATCAGCCCCCAATGGCTGGAAGCTCAATACCGGCTTTGGCAGGAGTCTCCCGAGCGACTTTCCCCCGAATGGCAAAGTTTTTTTGAGGGGTATGGTCTTGCCCGTGAAACCGGATTGCCGGCTATGGGGGAAGACTGCCGCAGTTGCCCGATGGCTCTCAAGCAGTCGGCGGTCGATGCTTTGGTCTATCGTTACCGGGATATTGGCCATCTGCTGGCCTGTACCGATCCCTTGTCTCCCTGCAAAACAGAACACCCTCTCCTGGCTCTGCAGACTTTCGGCCTGGATGAAGCCGATCTGGAACAGGTTTTTTATGCGCGGCATCTTCCTGAAGGGCATGCCGATCTGCGTGAAATCATACATCACTTGCGTGAAACCTATTGCCGGGCTATCGGTGTCGAGTTCATGCATATCCAGAACCCTGCCGAGCGGAACTGGCTTCTGGAACGTATGGAAACGGCGCATAACCGGCCGGAATTCTCTCGCCAGGAAAAGCTGACGATTCTGCGCAAACTGCAGGAGGCGACTCTCTTCGAGACCTTTCTGCATCGCCAGTTTCTCGGTCAAAAGCGGTTTTCCCTGGAAGGGGGCGAGGTGATCATTCCTCTGTTGGATCGCATGGTGCACAAGGCGACCTCCCTGCAGATTCAGGATCTGGTTCTCGGTATGGCTCACCGCGGTCGTCTCAATGTGCTGGCCAATATTTTCAGCAAACCGTTGGAAAATATCTTTGCCGAATTCGAGGACAATATCGAATTTCATTATGTCGGCGAGGGGGATGTCAAATACCATCAGGGCTTTTCTACCGATCTCCAGCTCGACGAAGGGCCTCTGCATCTGACATTGGCCTCCAACCCGAGCCACCTTGAAGCGGTCGATACGGTGGTCGAGGGCAAGGCACGCGCCCGTCAGGACGAACTGGGCACCCAGGGTGAACAGCGGGTGCTTCCGGTGCTGATTCACGGTGATGCTGCTTTCGCCGGGCAGGGGATGGTGGCCGAAACCTTCAACTTGTCCCAGTTGGCCGGTTACCGCACCGGCGGTACCCTGCATATTGTGCTCAATAATCAGATCGGCTTTACCACCGTGCCGAAGGACGCCCGTTCGACCACCTATGCCACGGACGTGGCCAAGATGCTGATGGTTCCGATCTTTCACGTGCATGGCGAAAACCCCGAAGCGGCGGCCTATACCGTCGACCTGGCTCTCGACTACCGGCAACGCTTTGGACGCGACGTGGTGCTGGAGATCATCTGTTATCGTCGACAGGGACACAACGAAGGAGATGAGCCTTATTTCACCCAGCCATTGATGTACGATAAAATCAAGCAACGGCCGACGATGAGCGATCTCTATGCCCGTCAATTGTTGGATGAGGGCATTTCTCAACAGGAGATCGACCATCAGGCGGAGGCGATCCAGAAACGATTAGAGCAGGCTGCCGAGCGTAAGCATCAACAGTTGGAAGTCGGCTATGGTGGTAAGTGGCAAGAGATCTCTCGCGAGTTTACACCGGTGACTCTGGAGACCGGTGTCGACGAGGACGCTCTGGTGGCGCTGGCGGAACAACTTGCTGCCTTGCCGGCTGATTTTTCGCCCCATCCGCGGATTGCCAAACTTCTTGCCCGGCGCCTGGCTGCCGTCAATGAAGGAAGCGGAATCGACTGGGCCAATGCCGAAGCCCTGGCTTTTGCCTCCCTGCTCGCCGAGGGACATACCGTGCGCTTATCCGGTCAGGACAGCCGGCGCGGTACCTTCAGCCAGCGTCATGTCACCCAGTTCGATGTCACCAGCGGAGATGAATACACTCCCCTGGGTACGGTCGCCAAAGACGCCAGCTTCTATGCCTATGACAGTGCCCTTTCCGAGCCGTCGATCCTTGGCTTTGAATACGGCTATTCGTTGGAAACTCCCTATGGTTTAACCCTTTGGGAGGCCCAGTTTGGCGATTTTGCCAATGGCGCCCAGGTTATAATCGATCAGTTCATTGCCGGCAGCGAACGCAAGTGGAACCGGGTCAGCGGTTTGGTGCTGTTGTTGCCGCACGGCTACGAAGGGCAAGGTCCCGAACATTCCAGTGCCCGCATGGAGCGCTTTTTACAGCTCTGCGCCGTTGACAACCTGCAGGTGGTTTATCCCTCTACGCCGGCTCAGTTTTTTCACCTGCTGCGACGCCAGGTCAAACAGCCATTTCGACGTCCCTTGATTGTCTTCACTCCCAAGAGCATGTTGCGCCACCCGGTTTGCCGTTCCGATCGGAACGAACTGACCAGCGGCCGCTTTCAAGAGGTCCTGCCGGATGGATCCAACCCGGAACAGGTGCGAACCTTGCTGGTTTGCACCGGCAAGATCTATTTTGATCTGCTGGAACATAAGCAGAGGGAGGGACGCACGGATGTGGCCCTGGTACGCATCGAGCAGCTCTACCCCCTCCGTGACGAACTGCTCAAAGCAGTTCTTGAGCCCTACACGCAGGCCGATCGCCTGGTCTGGGTGCAGGAAGAGCCGCGCAATATGGGGGCCTGGCAGTTTATCGCGCCGCAACTCTCCCGTGTGAGCGGTCTGACCCCCATTTATGTAGGACGCCAGGCGATGTCCGCACCGGCCGGGGGATCGCATCGTTGGTTCAAAAGCGAGCAGGAACAGATCGTCAGCAGGGCCTTTGCGGCCCATGAGGATGAATCGCACGGAACATAAGCGAAGGAATAGCAATGGAATTGAAAGTCCCGGAAATCGGCGAATCGATCTTTGAAGCACTGTTGGTCAAATGGCATCAGAACGATGGTGCCAGTATCGGTAAGGACGACCTGCTGTGCGAACTGGAAACGGATAAAATCACCCTGGAACTGCACGCCGAAACCAATGGCGTGTTGTCCATCAACGTTCAGGAAGGAACGATGGTCAAGGTTGGCGAGGTGATCGCCGTTCTCCAGGAAAGCGAAGAGTCGATGCCCCCGGCAGCTCAACCGGTCCCAGAAGAGCCTGCCGCCCAACGGTCAGGGCCAGCACCGGTGGCCGCAGCGCCGAAAGAGGTCCCTGCCGCTGAGCCGGAGAAGGCCTCGAAAGGGGCGGATGAAAAACCGGTGGAGAAACCGCTGCCGGCGGCAGTGCACGCCCCCTCTGAAAAAACGCCCTCTGCGGAGCGGGACGACCGCATAACCCGTCAGCCCTTGACTCCAATCCGACGCCGCATCGCCGAGCGGCTGGTCGCCGCTCGTCAGCAGACCGCCATGCTGACCACCTTCAGCGAAGCCGACCTGAGCCGTATGCAAGCTCTGCGGGCAAAGCATCAAGAAACCTTTCGCCAGCGGCATGGCGTTAAACTGGGTATGATGTCCTTTTTCGTAAAGGCGGTGATCGAAGCTCTGCGGGAATACCCCCTGGTCAACGCCCGCCTCGAAGAGGATGCAATTGTCCAGCAGCATTTTTACGATATCGGTATCGCCATCAGCGCTGAAAAGGGGCTGGTGGTCCCGGTTCTGCGGGATGCCGACCGTCTGCACTTCGCCGAAATCGAGCAGGCCATCATCGATTTCAGCGATAAAATCAAAAACAACCAGCTGAATGTAGCCGATCTCAAGGGCGGTACTTTTACCATTACGAACGGCGGCGTTTTCGGTTCCCTGCTCAGCACTCCTCTACTCAACCCTCCCCAGTGCGCGGTCCTCGGAATGCACACCATCCAGCAGCGGCCGGTAGTGCGGGATGACAAAATCGTGGTCCGGCCGATGATGTACCTGGCTTTAAGCTACGATCATCGGCTTCTCGACGGACGGGAGGCGGTGGGCTTTTTAAAGCGGGTTTGTGCTTATGTTGAGGAGCCGGAGGAGATGTTGCTGGAGTTTTAGCGGATTTTTTTGCGCTGCAACAAAGTCAAAACCGCGGGGTTGCGTCTCCGCGCGACGTCCTACTCTTTTTTCGCAAAACGTCCACTCCGCTCCGGCTTCGTCACAGGGGGGTATGGTCCAAATCCTGATCTTGCCTTGCAACAAAAAGAGCCATGGCATCTTTTCGATACCATGGCTCTTGATTTTTTTAAGGGATGCCGACGACAGTCTTAAACCTTGTCCTCGGTCTTGCTCACCGCCTCATCCTTGATGCGATCCAGCACTTCAGCCAGTACCGGTTTAACATCTTCACGCAGGGCTCCGGCGACAATGATGAACAGCAGGTCATCGCCCGGGTAGAGTTTGCCTTCGCGGGCTTCAGCCAGTACCTTGTAGATGCCTGGCTTCTTTTCGTATTCGCGGCAAATGGCCTCGACCTTTGCATGATCGGCCTTGACCTCGACTGCCTCTACTTCGGCGTGATCGCCCCGGGACCAGCTCCGCACTATACCGTTATGAACCAGTACCATACCGACGTTCTTGGCAAACTCCGGATCTTTTTTGAGATCCGCCAGGGTTTTATTGATATCCACGATGTTCCTCCTGTAAGAAAATTCAGTCGCAATTGCATTCTTTTAGTGGCACCAGTTAATGCCAGTTGGACCTCTGTTTGTCAAATATAATTGATGTTTATCGGCTGCACTGCACACAGTCGGCATCGTCGACGCATTCGAGATAGCGTTGAGATTGAATGGCGGCCATGCAGCCGCTGCCGGCGGCAGTGATGGCCTGGCGAAAATGGGGATCCTGTACATCGCCCGCGGCAAATACCCCGCAGACGCTGGTTTCCGTGCCGTTATGGGTCACCAGGTAGCCCCAGTCGTCCATTTCCAGTTGGCCCTTGAACAGTCCGGTGTTGGGATGGTGGCCAATAGCGATAAACACACCGTCACAGGTCAATTCATTTTCTTCCTCTGTCTTTACATTCTGGACGGTCAGTCCCTGAAATCCGGCCTTTGGGTCGCCCTTCAGGTTGGTGACTACCGAATCCCAAAGGAACTCGATTTTAGGGTGTTGCAGGGCACGTTCGGCAAGGATCGGACCGGCCCGCAGCTCGTCACGGCGGTGGATGACCGTGACTTTGGTGGCGAACCGGGCCAGAAACAGAGCGTCTTCCATGGCGGTATCGCCCCCGCCGACAACGGCTACTTCCTTGTCGCGGTAGAAAAAACCGTCGCAGGTGGCGCAGACCGATACTCCGCGGCCGTAGAGTTCCTTTTCGTTGGCCAGGCCGAGCATGCGCGGCGAAGCTCCGGTACAGATAATGAGAGACCGGCAACTGTAAGCCTGGTCGTCGACCCAGACTCGAAAGGGTTGAGAACCCAGATCGACTTTGGTCACTTCGCCATCGACCAGTTTGGTGCCGAAATGAAGAGCCTGGTCGCGCATGTTCTCCATTAATTCCGGGCCGTCGACGCCTTCGGGAAAACCGGGAAAGTTTTCCACCAGGGTGGTGCCGGTGAGTTGGCCGCCCGGCTGTATGCCGGCGATCAGCAGAGGGCAACAGTTGCTGCGCGAGGCATAGATGGCCGCCGTGTAACCGGCCGGTCCGGAACCGAGAATGATCTGATCGTGAACACCGTTTTTTTCAGGCATGGAAACCCTCCTCGTATTGTTCAGCAGCATGATAAGACGATCGCACCAACGGCCCGGATTCAACACCGGAAAAACCCAGATCCTTAGCCGCCTGCGCCAGTTCGGCGAATTCCTGCGGTGATAGATAGCGCTGCACTGAATGGTGATTTTTGCTGGGTGCCAGATACTGGCCGAGGGTCAGCAAAGTGGCTCCGGCAGCCCGGAGATCTTTTAGTACGGGCAGAATTTCATGGTAACATTCTCCAAGGCCGAGCATCAGTCCCGATTTTACAGGAAGTTCCGGGGCCTGTTGCCGGATCTTTTCAATCAACTGGAGAGACTTCAGATAGTCGGCCCGAGGTCGAACCTGCGGATAGAGCCGGGGTACTGTTTCGATGTTGTGTCCCAGGACATCGGGAGCGGCTGCGACAATTGCCGCCAGTGCCTTCCAGTTGTGCTGCAGATCAGAGATGAGCAGCTCGATGCGGCAGGCAGGGGAACTTTGTCGCACCGCCTGCATTACAGCGATAAATTGGGCTGCGCCGCCATCGGGAAGGTCGTCGCGGGTGACGGCGGTAAAGACGGCGTGCTGTAGTTCCAGTTCTGCAACTGCCTCTGCCAGTTTGCGGGGTTCTGTTGGGTCGGGTGCAGAGGGTGTGCCATTGCCGATGTTGCAGAAACGGCAGGTTCGGCTGCACACGTCGCCCAACAGCATAAAGGTCACAGTGCCGCGATTCCAGCATTCTCCGCGGTTGGGGCAGGCGGCATCATAGCACACCGAACGCAGTTGCCCCTGTTGGTGGTAGGCAAGAATTTGCCGGTAACGGGGTCCGTGGCCCAATGGTGCCCGAAGCCAATCAGGATGGTGTTGAGGGAGAGTCATTGGGAGTTCGTTTCATGTTTTGATGGTCAGGGCCGTTGACCGTAATGAGTCCATGTTTCTTAGCCTGTTGCTATTCGGTACTTACCGGCGGTTCGGGTTTATCGTCCTTGGCGACAATTTTGACGAAACAGTCGGGACAACTTTGACGCACCTTTTCGACCCAGCGGGCTTCGGCTGCTTGTTGCGAATAGAGCAGTTCCCGTTCGTATTCACGGAGCAGTCGGCTGACGGTGGCGCAATCGGTTGTGTCGAGGGCGCGAATAGCCACTTGCGCCCCCTTGGCCAGGCGCCTTTGAAGAGCTTTCTCGGTAAGACCCATGGCTTCGTCAAGATGGCAATAAACGGTGCCGCCGGTCATGCCTGAACAGAGCCAGGGGCCGGGGTCTCCCAGAACCACGGCCGTGCCGTCGGTCATGTATTCAAAAGCAAAGCCCTTGAGATTGGCCCGGCCGGCGATATTTCCGGCCTGGTCGTTAACCGGTTGATGGATATGCCCGCCCAGAACCACCTCGGCTCCCGAAAGGCGAATGCAGGCCCGGCTGTCCGTATCTCCCTGTATGAGGAACAGACCGCCGGTGGCACCGTAGGCCAGGCCTTTTCCGACCGCACCGCCAACCCGCTGCCCCTGGCGGTTTTCACCTTTGAGGACTACGATTTTTCCTCCCGTAGCTCCCTTGCCGACCCCGTCCTGGGCGGCGCCTTCGACACGATAGTTGATGCGGGGAATATTAAAGGCCGCCAGGCCGTTGCCGGGAATAGCCCGGCGCCGGAACTGAAGGAGTACCCGCTTTTCAGGCGGCCAGCGCCCGTCGATCTCGCCGCGGGTCATGGTGCCAGCCAGGTAGGTGCCGATGGCCCGGTCGCTGCTGGAGGCGCTGTCGTCTTCGTAACGAACACGATCCTCGGGCCCCTCAAAGGCCTCGGTGACCAGGCTTGATATAAGCGAGGTCAGATAATTGAGGGGCTTGCGGATGATACGTACGTCGCTCACCGAACGGGGTTCCTGACCGATTTCAACCGGGGCGAGCAGTTCATCCAGGTCGAGATGCTCAAGGCCCCGTTGTTGCTCAAGATATTCGGCTTTGCCGACCAGATCCTGAGTTCGGCGGAAACCGAGGCGGGCGGTAAGCAGACGAATCTCCTCGCCCAAGGCACGGAAAAAGGTGGTTTCGTAGATGATGCCGTTTTCCAGAACCCGCGGCACGAAACGTTTCAGCCCCTGGGTATGGGCTTCCTCCAGGGTTTCCATCTGGGTAGCAATGCCGACGTGACAGGTGCCGAGATGGCAGGTCCGGCAGGCGGTGCAGCCGATGACCACCATCGGCAAGGTGCCGAAACCGACCCGGTTGGCGCCGAGCAGCAGCATTTTGACCACGTCGCGGCCGCTGTGCATGCCGCCATCGGCCCAGATTTCCACTTTGTGGCGTAAACCGGCCTCGGCCAGGGAGCGGTGAGCTAATCTTACACCGATCTCTGCCGGCAAACCAACATACTTGATGGCATGGCGGCGGGCGGCGCCGGTGCCGCCGTCGTAGCCGCTGATGGTGATGATGTCGGCACCGGCTTTGGCGATGCCCAGGGCGATGGTGCCGATACCGGCCACCGCCGGTACCTTGACCGAAATGCGAGCGCGGGGGTTGGCGGTTTTAAGCTCTTCGATGATTTGCGCCAGATCCTCGATGGAATAGATGTCGTGATTGTTTGATGGTGAGATCAGGGTGACGCCGACTTTCGCATGACGCGCTTCGGCAATTTTATCTGTGACCTTAAATCCCGGCAAGTGACCGCCTTCGCCCGGTTTAGCTCCTTGTCCAATTTTTATCTCAAGGAAATCCGCTGAGTTGAGCAGCGCCATGTGGGCTCCGAAGCGTCCTGAAGCGATCTGCTGGCCGCGGTTGCGGCGGTAATTACCCAGCATGTCGGGTATTTCTCCCCCTTCGCCGTTCATGCAAATGATATTGAGTCTTTTGGCCGCCTCGGCATAGATGCGAAAGGCTGTCTCACCCTGCGAACCGAAGCTCATGGCGGAAAAGAGGATCGGCAAGTCGTGATCGCCGATGGTTGCATCGACTTCTTTAGGATCGACGGTCAGAGGTTCGGGAAAAGCGAAGCTCAGCAGATGCCGGATGGCCAGGGGATTCTCAATCTTCAGCTTGCTGATGAGCTTGGACAGGTCGGCATAGTTGGCTTCCATCTTGGCCACTGCAGCGACCATTTTCCATATCCGCGGATAGAGCCGGAATTGACCCACCAGCGGCTGTTTTTTACGGCTTCGGGCCAGGCGGCTTCGTTCCAGCCACAGGGCTTCCAGTCTTTCCAGGGTCAGGCCGCCCCGCGGCGAACCGCAGAAGTTGGGCACCCCAAAGAATTCGGCCAGTTCCGGCCCCAGACCGATGGCGGCGAAAGGACGCCCATAGCCGCCCAATTCGTGACACCCCATGGTCGACATGATTTTTTCCAGGCCTTTGGCCAGAACAGTTATAAGTTGTTGCAGGCCGGAGGGATGTTCGTCGGCCAATTCCCACATCATATAGGGGCAGAGGGCGTCGGCGCCCATGCCGATGGCGAAGATCAGGTCGTGCAGATTGCGCAGGGCACCGGAACGCACCACCAGAGAAGTATTTCTGCGCAGGCTCCGCCCTTCCTCATCTACTGTGTTGCTGAGGACCCGGTGCACATGAGCCACGACCAGCAGCGGATCTATAAAATTGTTTCCGGAGCTAAAAGCACTGCTGTCGTCGAACAGCAGCAATGAGGCTCCGTTGGTGACAGCGGCCAGGGCATCTTCACCCAGTCGTTTCAGGGCTTGGCGGGCTGTTTCGTTGCGGCGCAGGTTGCAGGCCAGAGTACGATGACGGTAGCGGCCGCCTCCGAAATGACCAAGCAGCTGTTCCAGGGAGATTGTACCGAATGTTGACGCCACGGCTTCATCGTCTGTCTGCGACTCAAGGCGCCGGCCGCCGGTGAGTAGAGGCACATCAATGGTGACGGCTTTCCATGCCCGCCCCTGCAATCGGGGGGCGGGCCCGAGATAAACGCGGGTGGAGAAATGTTCCGCTTCGCGCTCCCGGTCGATGGCCGGGTTCGTGACCACGGCAACCTGTTCCTTGAAATAGTCCGCCAGGTTCTGACTGCTGGTGGCGATGGCAGCGAGAGGCCCGTCGTATCCGAGTGAAGAGATGGGGTCTTCCCCCTTTTCGGCCATAGCCCGCAGGTTGCGCAAGTCGCTGTTTTTCCAGGCCAGGGACGACAAAAAGTTGTCACGCAAAAATCCTTTGTTGCGGCCGAAGGCACTGATTGTCCGCTTCTTGCTCGACTGCAGCTGCCGGGCAGGGGTCAGTTTGCGGGAATGGCCGGACAAAGAGGTGTGGCGCTTGAAACATTTATAGGCCGACTGGCGAAGTTCTTCATGAGTCAGAACGGTAACCGGTTGTCCACTTGGAGCCAACAGGCCGATCTTTTCTCCGGGAGCCAGGGTTACAGGGTCGGAAATAATTTCATCCTGCGAGACGACGCCGACCTCCGAGGAAACGAAATATTCCCGTTCTGTTTCTCCAAACCACAGGGGCCGCAGGCCCATGGCGTCGACGCTGAAAACGCAATGACTTCCCTGGCGGGCAATGATGGCCGCAGGGCCCTGAGCGCTGGCTTGAAACATGTGGCGGAAAAACGTGTACATGGGGCGCAGCTCTTCGGGCAACTGCTCGTGATCATTGAAAATAGGCGGAAAGATTAACTCCATGGCTTCGAACAGGGACAGGTCGAAGCGGCGGATCAGTCCTTCGAGAATCCGGTTTAGATCCTGTGAGTCGCTGCCCCCGAGGGGTAGTTCTATACCCAGCAGCCGTGCTTCTTCGCGCAAGCGGGCAATGGTGTTGATTTCCCCGTTATGGCCGAGCAGGCTGAAAGGCTGGGCACGAAGTACGTCGGGCAGAGTGTTGGTGGAAAAGCGGCTGTGGCCGATCGTGAGTGCCGAGAGGAAATCCCGGCGTTTCAGGTCGGGGTAGTAGCGGGCTAGCAATTCGGGGGCGCCGAGAACCTTATAGGAGGCAACCTGGGTCGAGAGAGAGGCGACATGAACCGGCAGCTTGGTCTCCAGGGCCAGATGCAGATCATAGAGGGTTTTTCCGAGATCACCTCCGGCGGGCCCTTCGCAGGCCAGTTGCCAGAAAAAGGGTTCCGTATGACGGGCGCTGACGGACAGGACTTCGCTGCGTACAGGACAGGGCCTTTCTACAAGCAGTTTCAGACCGGCATCTGCAAAGAGTTCAAGAATTTTGCCTCGCAAGGCGGCCTCGGGGGCGGCCGCCTCTGCCGGTAGCAGTAGATGGGCGACGACGAAGCGGTCACTGTTGGCCAAATCGGCTGCATAGCCGGATTGGGCCAGGCGTTCCTGCCACAATAAACGGGGAATATCGCTCAGTACGCCGCAGCCGTCACCTTCACCGCGAATTTCGCCGGCTCGGTGGCCCATTTTTATCAAGGCATCGATAGTTCGCTGCAAATTGCCGTGGGTCGGTGTGCCGAGCTTTTTGATAAAGCCGATAATGGCACAGGCGTCCCGTTCCGGCGGCAGGGCAAATGGACTGTTACTGGAAGGCAGAGACATGAGAACTCCCGGGATGATCGCTGGGGGGCTGGATCGATTCGCTAGCCACTCCTTTCATTCTAACCCAAGATCTACGCTCCTCAATAGGCAGAGGGGGCGACGGCCCTTTGGCGTACGCCCCCTCTGTAGAGACCTTTGATCCGTTATTGTTTCTTATTTGCGCAGTTTAAGCATGAGTTTGATGGCCTTTTCAATGCCGACAGCGACCTGGGCAATGTTGTCGGCCAGCATATAGGCCGGCGTGGTGACAATCTTACGCTGTTTGTCGACCACCACCTCGTCCACGGGACAGTCGACGTGCTCGACACCCATGGTGTTGAGGGTAGCGGCGGTGTCTTTGTCGGTGCCGATGGTCAGTTTTGCGGGAGGCTGCTGCTGGCCGAGAATTTTTGCCAGCATGGCGGGGGCGATACAGATTCCTGCCATGGGTTTTTCGGAGGCCAGCATTTCGCCGACTAAGCGCTTTACCTGTTCATTGACGGTACAGTCGGCCCCCTGTACGGCAAAGTCGCACAGGTTTTTTGCGGCACCGTATCCGCCGGGAAAGACCAGGGCGTCGATATCGCCTGCCTTGACTGTAGATATGTCGAGAATCTGGCCGCGGGCGATGCGGGCCGATTCGACCAGCACGTTACGGGAGCCGCCATCTTCGGTTTGGCCGCTGAAATGGTTGATTACATGCATCTGTTCGACGTCCGGCGCCATGCACACAGCTTCCGCACCGGCTTTGGCGATAGCCAGCAACGTCAGGACTGCTTCATGGATTTCGCTACCGTCGTAGACGCCGCATCCGGCCAGCACAACTCCGACTTTGATCATGACAGTACCTCCTGGTTTTTACGAAAGTATCAAGTTAGGCCGGCGGCCTCGGTTGGCCAAGGCTGTTTATTTATTGTCGTGAGATTTAAGGTAAGTCCTATTAAAGTATATCCCCCGGTGCAATAGTCAAGCAATGATGGCGTCGCAAAAAGTCCGCCCTACAGCGTTGCAGCGCTTTTTCAGGACTTCGACATACTATATGTATGCCTTCACCCCTGAAAAACCACTAAGCCTTGTAGGTCGAAATTTTTGCTTAGCCATCTCATGGCTTTTTGAGAAACCATCAAGCAATGCCCTGTCAGTCCCGCGAATAAACGACGGCTACCGCACGTACCGGCTCAGGAGCGATACCGACAAAGCCGTGGGGCTCTTTGGAGTCGTAATAGATGGAATCGCCCGGCTCAAGGGTCATGATCTGGCTGCCGTAGTGGAACTCCAGTTTGCCGGTTAGGAGAAAGATAAATTCTTCACCTTCGTGGGTTTCCAGCAATTCGTCCTGCCAGGGCCTTACGTCGAATTCGATGAGAAAGGGTTCGAGGCTGCGCTGCTTTTTTCCGTAAGCCAGGGAATGGTAGTTGTAGGGGGAGCGTCCCTGGCTTCGGCTGGCCCGCCAGTCCATGCGGCGGCTTTCTCCGGCTCGTACCAGAACACATTTTTCAGCGCCATCCTGCTCCTGAAAAAAGGTCTGCAAACCGACCTTCAGGGCTTTGGAGATTCGCAGCAGGGTCGCAAGGGGCGGTATGACCTGCTCGTTCTCGATCTGCGACAGCAAAGGCTTGGAAAGGCCCGTAGCCTCGGCAAGGTTTTGCAGGGTCATGCGCCGTTCCTGGCGCAGGCGGCGGACTTTAAGGCCAATGAGCAGTCCTTTGACTTCTTCTCTAATATCGTTCATTGATGACTTACCTCGTTGTATTTATTGAATTCCTACCTTGCATGGCATGGCAAGTCAAGGACTTATTGCCGGCTTGGCAGAGGTCTTTTGGTTCTTTGCCGACATTTGAGGCCATGCTATCATGGAGCAACCTGTTTGCCAGCCATTTAAGAGTACTTTCTGTATGAATTGCCCACCACTGCCACCTGTCGAGGCAATCCTTTTCGATCTTGACGGTACTTTGCTCAATGTCGAAATGGACGCCTATATCTCCGGTTATGTGCGAGGCCTGGCCCGCCATTTCAGTGACTTGGCCAATCGTTGCCGGTTTGCCGATACGGTTGTGACTACCGCTTTTGACCTGCTCAAGTCCGACCGGGGAGAGCAGACCATGGAAGAGCTTTTTCTGGCCCTGCTCGAAGAGCGCCTCGGTATCGACGGTGAACTCTTTCGCGCCCGATTAAACCAGTATTGCGACAATGGGCTGAACCGTCTGGCACCTCTGGTGCGTCCCTTTCCCCTGGCCCGGAAGATATTGCAGCACTGTTTCGACAGTGGCATTCGGGTGATTATCGCTACCAATCCCGTTTTTCCTCTGCCGGTGGTAAAGGCGCGTTTGAAATGGGGGCAGTTGGATGATTTTCCCTATGACCTGATTACCAGTTATGAAAACAGCCGGTACTGTAAGCCTCATCGTCAATATTTTACCGACATACTGCATTCCCAGGGCCTCAGCCCCAAACAGACGATCATGGTCGGCAATGATACCGAATACGACTTGCCGGCCCAACAGGCCGGGCTGACCACCTTTCTTCTTGACACCTCTCTGATCGATCGACAAAATCGGTCGGCTCATGCCGATTTTTTCGGTAGTCATCAGGACCTGCTGGAACTGGTCCTCTGTATCGTCGCAAACCGCCGAAACAATTGACACAGAGGGCTTTTTTGGTTAATCTGCAGGTTGTTTTTCTTCTCTGTCGAAAAAGGTTTTTCCTGTCATGAGCAGCTATCGCTTCGTCCTTCTGGCCTGCCTGCTGGCTGGTGTTCTGCTTGGAGGGTGCCGGGAACAGCGTCAAGAGGCCAGTATTCCCGTTTCGGTACGGGACAGCAAAGTTGCACCTCCGGTGGAAAAGCCGCCGAAGGAATTGTTGACCACTCAGCGGGCTTTCAGCGAGGTGTCGACCAAGGTCACCCCGGCGGTGGTCAATATCCAGGCCGCGCGCGTGCGCCGCGGGCCGCAGCTCGGCCCGATGTTCGAGGATTTTTTTGGCGAACTGTTCAAACGTCACCCTCAGCGTCAAAGACAGACCAAAAGTCTTGGTTCCGGAGTCATCATCAGTCCCGCCGGTTATATCCTGACGAACGAACATGTCGTCAAGGGAGCCGAGGAGATTAAGGTCAAGCTGGCCGACGGACGTGTTTTTGATGGTGAGTTGATAGGTGCCGACCCCGATACGGATGTGGCGGTACTCAAGATCGAAGACAGCAATGAACTGCCGGTGGCGGTGCTCGGCGACTCCGATGCCCTCCAGGTGGGTCAGTGGGCCCTGGCGATCGGCAATCCCTTTGGCCTCGACAGCACCCTGACCGTCGGCGTGATTTCGGCTACCGGCCGCACCGATGTCGGCATCGAGGCTTTTGAAGATTTCATTCAGACCGACGCCTCCATCAATCCGGGGAATTCCGGTGGTCCGCTGCTGAATATTTACGGCGAGGTGATCGGCATCAATACGGCCATCGTCGCTTCGGGTCAAGGTATCGGTTTTGCCATTCCCATTAACCTGGCGCGTCTTATCGCCGGTCAATTGATGGAGAAGGGCGAGGTCGTCCGTGGTTATCTGGGGGTAGGGATTCAGCCGCTGACTCCTGCATTGGCCGAATCTTTTGGGTTGGATCGCGCTACCGGTGCATTGGTTAACCAGGTCGTGGCCGGTTCTCCAGCCAGTCTGGCCGGATTGCAGCGCGGCGACTTATTGCTGACCTATAACGGCCGCGAGATCAATGGGGTGCGCAGCCTGCAGCTGCTGGTTGCCAATACCCCTGCAGGAGGTAGCGCCGATATCGGCATTCTGCGGGCCGGCAAACGTATGGAACTGACGGTGACCATTGTCAGTCGTGAACAGCAGGCGGCCGCCCACGAACCCGCGGAATCGGGCAAGACTCAGGATGGCCGCAAAACCGGCTTGGGGCTGACCGTGGTTCCCGCTGAAGAGGGCGGAGTAAGAATCGAAGCCGTCGACCTCGAGGGTGCCAGTGCCAAAGGTGGAGTTCTTCCCGGGGACCTGGTGCTGGCTATCAACCAAAATAAGATTACCGACCTGTCCTCTTTTGAGCGGGCAGTGCAGGATATCAAACGGGCCAAGTATGTACGGTTGCTGCTCAAGAGGGGCAATGCGACACTCTACCTGGCCTTTCCGGCGTCCTGATCGGCACCGGGGCGGACGATTCTCCGCCGCAGTCTCTTACCCAGTGAATGTATCCGGAAGTTCAGGCGGATATAACGTCCGTTTTACCAAAGGGAGGTACCATGGCCAGGGTTGTTGATAATCCTCAAATCGCTTTTCGATTGGCGCGCGCCATCGTTTCGGATGTTGCCCTTTATAACCAGAGCAAGGTCAAGGAAGGGATCGAAAACGATACGATTTTCGATCTGTTGGGCGAAGAACTCCAAGAAGGCCGGGAACATTTTCTGACCCGCGTTTCAGCGGACATTGATAACCGGGATCAGCTCTTTGACCGGGCCATTGTTGACATTATGATCAAACAGGCCGGCAAAATTAAAAGTCCCATCTGGTAAATGGAGCAGGTTCAGCGTTTTATCTTTGACTATTCGCGTTTGCCAGAACGCCTCGATTGTTTCCTGGCGGCGGAGCTGCCGGAACTATCCCGCTCGCAACTCAAGCGTCTCATTGATGAGGGGCGGGTCACTCTTAACGATGTGGCCGTAAAGGCCGGAACTAAGCTCAAGGGCGGCGAAGAGGTGACCGTTACTCTGCCCGAGCCGGTGCCGACCGAAACCCTTTCGCAAGACATCCCCCTGACTGTTCTCTACGAGGATTCCCAGCTGATTGTCATCGACAAACCGGCCGGCATGGTCGTACATCCGGCTCCCGGCCATTCCCAGGATACCCTGGTCAATGCCTTGTTGCATCATTGTCAGGATCTGTCCGGGATCGGTGGCGAACTGCGCCCGGGCATCGTGCATCGCCTCGATAAGGATACTTCGGGAGTCATGGTGGCGACCAAGACCGACGGTGCTCATCAGCATCTCGCCCAACAGTTCAAGGATCACAGCATCAACCGCCGTTATGTCGCCCTGGTTCACGGTCTGTTGCCGGCAGACAAGGGAACGGTCGATAAGACCATCGGTCGTCATCCGACCCAGCGCAAGAAGATGAGCACCAACAGCCGCCACGGTCGGCAAGCAGTGACCCACTGGCGCGTGTTGCAAGCCTACGAGGAGGACCGCCTAAGCCTGGTTGAGCTGCGCCTGGAAACAGGACGCACCCATCAGATAAGAGTTCACTTCGCGGACATGCAGCATCCGGTTCTTGCGGACCCGGTGTATGGCGGAAATCGCATCAAGACCCTTAAGGACCCTGAATTGCGCCGGCTGGCCGCAGCACTCGGACGCCAGGCTCTGCACGCCAGGCTGCTTGGTTTTATCCACCCTGTCAGCGGCGAGTATCTGGAATCTTCCAGTGCTGTTCCCGAGGACATGCAGGCAATTATCGATTATCTAGAGAACAAGTATTCGGCGGCTTCTGCCGTTTAATCATATTGGGAGTTTAACCATCATGAAACAGGTACGACAGGGAAAGATCAGCTATTTGCAGCCCTCCTGGGCACCGCAGCACAACCTGCAGGCCGGCTTCAGCACCCGCAACGGAGGTGTCAGTCGTCCTCCTTTTAACTCGCTCAACCTGGGTTACAATACCGAAGATGCCCGCCATAACGTGGAAGGGAATCGTTCGACTCTGGCCCGCGCCTTCGACCTGCAGACCCATCAGCTGCTTACCGTCAACCAGGTCCACGGAAACGACATCCTGGTGATCGATCAAGCAAATTACGATCTGTCCCATTTCCTGAGCATCGAAAGTGATGCTATCGTTACCAACCAGCCGGGGATAATGATCGGCGTATTGGTTGCCGACTGTTATCCGGTATTGTTGTTCGATCCTCAGCAGAGGGCCGTCGCTGCGGTTCACGTCGGTTGGCGGGGAGCCGCCAACGGGTTGTTGGGCAAGACCGTTGCTTCTTTGCAAAGTGTGTTCGGCAGCCGCCCCGAGAATTTGCTGGCAGCGGTCGGGCCGGGCATCGCAGCTCACAGCTATACGGTTGATCGCCCGGTACGGGATGCATTCCAGGCTGGCAGCGGCCACTGGTCGAGCATCGCCAAAGAAACCGATCTTCACCAGTGGCAACTCGATTTGCAAAAAAGTTGTCTGCTGCAACTCGAAGATGCCGGTCTTGCCGCTAACCAGGTCAGCGTTGTGGCTGAATGCACCTGCTGTCACCGGGAACTGTTTTTCTCTTACCGGCGCGACCAGGGCCAGACCGGACGGCAGATGGGGTTTGTGCTGCTGTAAAGAAGGTCTGTTAATCTGAACCGAAAACCCTAAACCATGTCTCACGCCCGCTCCTTGCAGTCGCTTAAGACGCAAAGACGCCAAGAGAATCAACACAGTTTTCTGCTTTTCTTTGCGCTTTTGCGGCTTGAGTGAGCGAAGCGAACGGGCGTGAGGCAGGGGTTTGAAGTGTGTTTTTCCAGGAGTTGGTAATTTGGACTATTTTCCTGAAGTATCCGAACAGCAGCTGCGCCGCGAGCGGGAAAAAGCCCGCGAACTGCGCCGCAGCCAGTGGTGGAAGAACCGCATCGCCAGCGGTGTCTGTCATTACTGCGGATGCAAGGTGGCGCCCAAAGAGCTGACCCTCGATCATGTGGTGCCGCTGGTGCGCGGCGGTCGATCGACCCGTGGTAATTGCGTACCCTGCTGCAAGGAGTGCAACAATCAGAAAAAACACCTGTTGCCGGTGGAGTGGCAGGCCTACCTGGAAAAGCTCGGCAAAGAACCATCCGGGTAAGTTTTTCAAGCGGAAGCTTTTTCCAGCCCCTTGCAGCCGATAACTGCCGGGGGGTTTTATTTTCTTCTTTACCTGATCTTTACCGACCCTTGAAATGATGGTTACAGTTCTGCGTTAGTATTTGCCTCAAAGGAAGAAGTTGTTTGATAATTCTCCCCTTACAAGAGGTGACGTCATGAGAAAACTGGCATCGGTGCTGTTAGCAGGGTTTGTTGTTGCGCTTCTGGCGGGTTGCGCCTCAACCGGCAGCAAAATGGGCGACCATGACATGATGAGCAGCAAGGTCAAGTGCCCGGCCTGCGGCTATGAGTTCAATGTACCTGGTGATCCCGAGCCCTGATAAAAACCATACCCAATGAAAAAAGGCCGTCGTCAGACGGCCTTTTTTCATCTTTTTTATACCGTCGCTTCAGCCGAGCAGGGCGTCGGTTTTGGCGGCCATGATCAGGTCGTTGCGATGCAGGCCCTTGATTTTGTGGGTCCACCACTGCACAGTAACTTTTCCCCATTCTGTCAAGATCGCGGGGTGATGCCCTTCGGTTTCGGCCAATTCGCCGACCCGGTTGGTAAAGGCCAGGGCTTCGGCAAAGTTGCCAAATGTAAAAGCCCTGCTCAATCGTTCGATACCGCAGGTGCTCAGAATCTCCCATTCGGGAATCTCTTTTCTAAACCGGGCAATTTCCTCGGAGGTGGCCCGGGGCGCACCTTTGCGGCAGGCTTCACACGTTAGATCGCATAGTTTTTCCATGCCTACTCCTGTTTTTGCCGGTTTCAGCCGGGCTGTTCGGCATCCTAAAAATCGTTTGTCTTGTCAGCATAGCGAAAGAGGGGAGGGAAGGCAACCGGCCTCAGCCTGTTGGTCGGATGCAGCGGGATAAAAGGCTATGGATAGGACGCTTCTTGTGACTGAATAATTGCATCTCTATCCTTTTTCAACGGCTGCCATTTGCCGCAGGTTGGTGATATCCCGCAATGGCGGCGCCCCGAACAGGCGGCTGTACTCGCGGCTGAACTGGGAAGGGCTTTCGTAGCCGACCTGAAATCCCGCCGTAGCGGCATCCAGGTGTTCCGCCAGCATCAAGCGCCGTGCTTCCTGCAGGCGCAGCTGCTTCTGATATTGCAATGGGCTGAGCGCGGTCATGGAACGGAAATGGTGATGGAAGGTCGAGTTGCTCATGCTGGCCTGTGCCGCCAGGTCCTCGATTTTCAACGGCTGGGTGAAGTTGCTTTTCAGCCAGTCGATGGCCCTCGCGATCTGGTGACTCTGACTGCCGGCCGAGGCGATCTGCCGCAGACGCGCCCCCTGGTCTCCTACCAGCAAACGGTAGATGATCTCCCGTTGAATAACTGCCGACAGGATCGGGATGTCCTGCGGTTCGTCGAGCAAGTCGATCAAGCGGGAAAAGGCGGCCAGCAACGACAAAGTGACTTCGCCGGTGGCCATCCCTCGGCTCGACTGCCGGGTCTGCGGCGGCGGCAGATGGCTGTCCGCCATCAGCTGGGCGATTTCGCCCATGTTGAAGGTCAGTCGCAGCCCCAGGTAGGGCTTTTCCGTGCTGGCCTCGATAATCTGCACGACCGTCGGCAGGTGCACCGAGGTGATCAGATAATGCTGCGAATCGTAGATGAATGCTTCGTCGCCCACCTTCACCCGTTTGGCCCCCTGCGCGATCAGACAGATGCTCGGCTGGTACATACCGGTGATCGGTTCGGTCGGACCAGGCCGCTGAAAGAGCGACAGGCCCGGGACGGCCGTTGTATGCAAATCGCCCTGTTCAGTCAATCGGGCAATGCCCTCGCCGAGCGCTTTAAGGGCGATGTCTTTTTCATTTCGCACATTCATGTCGATAACCTGCCTTGGTTGCGATGTTTTTTCCTTCTTGCAGGCTACCCAATATCACACCCCCTGACAACTGTTTTCCGTCCTTTCGGAAGATCGTGCAAGAATTGGGCAGGATCATGCTACCGGTTTTATTTGAGCCTTACGTATGATCAAAACCGACCTAACCTCATTTTATAAATCCAAGGGGAGAGTGAACATGGATAATTTCATTTACAGCATTCCGACCACCGCCTACTTCGGCAAGGGACAAATTGAAGTGCTCGGCGCAACCATCAAGGCCCATGGCGGTTCCAAGGTGCTGCTCGCCTACGGCGGCGGCAGCATCAAGAAAAACGGCATCTACGCTGCGGTCATCGAACAGTTGGAGAAAGCCGGCCTTGACCGCGTGGAGTTGAGCGGCATTCAACCCAATCCGCGCATCGAAAGCGTGGAGGAAGGCATCGACCATTATCGCCAAAATGGTTGCGATTTCATCCTGGCCGTGGGCGGCGGGTCGACCCTCGATGCCTGCAAGGCCATCGCCGCCGGGGTCAAATACGACGGCCCGGTCGACGATCTCTTCGTCGATGAATCAGGCCTCTCCTCCAAAGTTACGAACGCGGCACCCCTGGCCACCATTCTGACCATGGCGGGGACCGGTTCCGAATTGGACATGGGCGCGGTTATCACCGTCGGCGAGGATCACAAGAAAAAAGTCCTCCTGCACCCGCTGCTCAATCCCATCTTCTCCATCCTGGACCCCGAGTACACCTTCACGGTGCCGGAATATCATTCCATGGCCGGCGTCGCGGACATCCTCTGCCATCTCATGGAGCAGTACTTCACCCCCGACGTGGCCGCGAAGGTTCAGGACCGCATGAACGAGGGGGTGATGAAGGTCGTGCTGGAGGATGCACCGAAAATCCTGGCCGATCCGCAAGACTACGACGCCCGGGCCAACATCATGTGGGCCAGTTCCATGGCCCTGGCCGGATTCCAGTTTCTGCTCGGCAAACCGTCTCCCACTTTCCCGCTGCATGGCATGGGGCATGAACTGTCCAGCATGTACGACATGACCCACGGCGTCACCCTGGCACTGCTGACCCCCGCCTGGATGCGCCATACCATGAACACGGCGCCGGAACACCTGCCAATCTTCGCGCGGTTCGCCCGCAATGTCTTCGACGTGTGCGAAAAGGATGATGCCAAAGCCGCCGAAGAGGGCGTCAGGTGCCTGGAAGCATTCTACGCCGCCATCAAGATGCCCGGGAACCTGCGCGAGGCGGGCGTCAAGGAAGAGGACCTGACAGTGATCGCCGAAAAAGCCGTGGAAGACGGCCAGCTGGGCATCTTGGCGGCTCTCGGCAGGGACGAGGTACTGCAGATCCTGCGGGCGGCCTTCTGACCCACACGATCTCTTTTTGCTTTGTTGCGACAACACCAAGGAGAAAACGATGCAAAAACGCACTTTGGGAAACAGCGGCCTGGAAGTTTCGGCCCTCGGGCTCGGCTGCATGGGGATGAGTTTCGGTTACGGTCCGGCCAAGGACAAGAAGGAGATGTCCTCGCTTCTCCATGCCGCCGTGGAGCGGGGGATCACTTTTTTCGACACCGCCGAGGTTTACGGTCCCTTCACCAACGAAGAGCTGGTGGGGGAAGCTCTCGCGCCTTTCCGTGGAAAGGTGGTGATCGCCACCAAGTTCGGCTTCGATCTCGATCCTTCCCTGGACCCCCGCGGCATGAAAGGTTCGCCTGGCTTGAACAGCCGGCCGGAGCAGATTCGGCAGGCCGTGGAAGGCTCGCTCAAACGGCTCAGGGTCGACGTCATCGACCTGCTTTACCAGCACCGGGTCGATCCGGATGTGCCCATCGAGGACGTGGCCGGCACCGTCAAGGATCTGATTCGAGAGGGCAAGGTCAAGTATTTCGGCCTTTCCGAACCGGGCGTTCAGACTATCCGTCGCGCCCATGCGATTCAGCCGGTTACCGCAGTGCAGAGCGAATACTCCCTGTGGTGGCGGCGCCCGGAAGAAGGCCTGCTGGCGACGTTGGAAGAACTCGGCATCGCCCTGGTACCTTACAGCCCGCTCGGCAAAGGCTTTCTCACGGGTAAGATCGACGCAAACACGAGCTTCGACAGCAATGATTTCCGCAACGTGGTCCCACGTTTTGCGCAGGAGGCTCGCAAAGCGAATCAAGCCCTGGTCGATCTGCTTACCGGAATCGCAGAACGCAAGCAGGCGACCCCCGCCCGGATCGCGCTCGCTTGGCTGCTGGCACAAAAGCCATGGATCATACCCATTCCGGGCACCACCAAGCTGCATCGCCTGGAGGAGAACATCGGTGCGGTTTCCGTCGAGCTTACGGCGGAAGATCTGAGAAATATCGACAACGCCGCTGCAAAAATCGAAGTGCAGGGCGCACGGTATCCGGAAAAACTGGAGCAGATGACAGGGCGCTGAGTCCGCGCGGACCGGTTCTTTCCCCCACGCATGGTCAATAGAAACCCGGGAGGTTAAATAGACGTATGAAACACATTTTACTACTGGCGACCCTGTTCTTTATCGCAATGGTCACCCAAGCGGCGGCGCAAAACAATCGTATATCGGCCAAAGGCTACGCCCTGTTTTCTAAGGACGGCCAGTTTACGCCCCATGAATTCGATCGCCATGCGGTCGGCGACAACGACGTTCTCATCCAAATCCTCTATGCCGGCATCTGCCACAGCGATCTGCATCATGCCCGGGCGGAGTGGCGCGAGGAGACCTACCCGATGGTCCCAGGCCACGAGATCGCCGGGCGGGTGGTGAAAACAGGCGATAAGGTGACCAAATTCAAGGTCGGCGATTATGCCGGCGTGGGCTGTCTGGTCAATTCCTGCGGCAAATGCGAGCACTGCCAAAAGGGCGAGGAGCAGTATTGCGACAAGCGGGTCTTGACCTATGCTGCAAAAGATATTTTCCACGACAACGAATTGACCCAGGGCGGATACTCCAGCAACATTGTGCTCTCCGAGAAGTTTGCCATCAAGATCCCCGAAAACGCCCCGTTGGAAAAAGTCGCGCCGTTGTTCTGCGCAGGCATCACCACCTATTCGCCGCTCAAATTCACCCACGTGCAACAGGGAGACAGGGTGGCGATTGCCGGATTCGGCGGCCTGGGTCACATGGCCGTGCAATACGCCGTCGCCCTGGGTGCCGAGGTGACCGTCTTCGATATCACCGAAAACAAGCGGCAGGACGCGCTGAACATGGGCGTTGTAAAGTATGTGAATGTCAGAAATGCCGAAGAATTAAAAGGCCTGGATAACAGTTTTCGGGTCATTATCAGCACCATTCCCGCCAAGTACGATCCGGCCATGTACCTGGGCATGCTGCAATTGGACGGAGAGATGGTCGTTCTCGGCCTGCCGGCCAGGGAGAACGTTCCGAGCATCGATATCGGCACCCTGATCTGGAAAGCCCGCCGCAAGATCTACGGCTCGCAGATCGGCGGCATCCCCGAAACCCAGGAAATGCTCGAATATTCCGTCGCTCACGACATCTATCCGCGGGTCGAGATCATTCCGATTCAGAAACTGGACGAGGCTTACGCGAAGGTTTTGGCAGGCGAGGTCAAGTTCCGCTACGTCATCGACATGAGCACGCTGCAATAACAAGAGGCGAAGATCATGAAAGGCTTAGCTATCAACGGCAGCCCCAGGGTGGGTGGCAATACGGAATTTCTGCTCAAGCAGGTGCTTGAACCACGGGAAACCGGAATTAAAACAGACGCGAATTGCTGTTGTAAGGAGTAAGTGTCTGCCCACGAAACGAAGCTAGCAACAAAACCTTTCACATTTGCCTGATGGTTGCACGCTGAGAGGGCCTTTTCAGGCTTGCATTGCCCTTTGTTTTCTTGGGACGCGCAATCGCCTCTGGCGACGTCTCTCAACTCAAAAAACATAAGACCTATAAAGGCCCACCTGGTTTTCAGGTTGGGCCTTTCCTGCATTGGTTAAAGGCCCGCCTTGCTTAGCCAAAAAAAATAGGGTACACCACTGGTCTTGAACCAACCGGCTGAGCGGGTAGACTGATACCTGATGATCAAAATTGCCGGTTATTATTCATCCTGAACAACAGACGGGAAACCATGCAAGAACTCTATTGGAAAGTCGATACCCCCCTGGCCCGCCTGGCAGAATTGACCAGCTTTTCCGGCGATTTATGGGAGCGGCCCTTACGACGTGATGTGCGGTCTCTGGGTAAGTTGCTCGGCACTGTGATTCGCGAACAGTCCGGCGAGAAGATCTACCAGTTGGAAGAGGAGTTGCGCCTGGTGGCCATCGCTCATCGCCGGCGGTTGCATCTTGCCCAAGGGGATGCCGGCATATGGCAGGACGACCCCCAGTTGCAGGTGGCGGTGGAATTGATTTGCGGGTTATCGCTGGCTGACGCCGGGCAGATCGTCAAGGCTTTCTCAACCTTTTTTGAACTGGTCAACTTGGCGGAAACCCAGCATCGCAAGCGTAGACTACGGGCGGTGCGGTTGGCAGCGGAGGCGGAGGACAAGCCAGGTTCGCTGCGTGGCACTTTGGTTCGCCTGCGCGATAAAGGCTTCAGCGTCGAGCAGGTTCTCAAGGGTTTGCGCCAGATCGAAGTGATGCCGGTGTTCACCGCACACCCGACCGAGGTAGCAAGGCGGGTGACCCGCACCAAGCGCCAGCGTATCGCCGGGGCTCTGGAGCAGCTCAACCGCCCGCTGCTATTCGATGCCGAGGCTGCCCGTCATCAACAGGCGATTTTGTGCGAGATTACCGCGCTGTGGCAGACTGAAGAGATTCGCAGCCATAACCCTACCGTCGAAAACGAAATCGATATGGGGCTCGACCCCTATGCACCTTATCTGATCCCGGCCCTGGAAAATTTCTACCCTGATCTGGCGGCGGCTTTAGACGAGGTCTTTGAGGGCCGTATCGCGCCCGGCGAATTGCCGACTGTGGTCCGCTTCGGTTCCTGGATCGGCGGAGATCGGGACGGCAACCCGAAGGTGAGCCCGGTCTCAACAGATACGGCGTTGATAAAAGCCCGCCATGTAATTCTCGACAGCTACCTGAGGGATGTGGCGCAACTTAAGGAGTTGCTTACTCCGTCCGGCTGCCGTGTGCTCACAAGTTCGGCCTTTCGCCAGGTTTTACAGGGCTATCGGCAGACCCTGCCTGCCGCCGCCGAGGCCATGGCTGCTTTTCCCGAATGCGAGCTCTACCGCCAGTTTTTAGCGGCGGTCGGTCATCGTCTGGCCTGCAGCAGGAATTTGCCCCAATCAGCCGAGGGTTATCGCTCTGCCGCTGAGTTCGAAACGGATTTGCGCCTGCTGCGAGAGAGTCTTGAGCAACACCACGCCCAGCGCCTGGTCTGCGAGTACCTCGATCCCTTGTTGCGCAAGGTTTCCACCTGCGGTTTTCACTTGCAGGTTCTTGATATCCGTCAGCATGCGCGGCTGCACGAGGAAGCCGAAGCTGCCCTGTCTCGGGGAATTTGTGATCACCAGTCGGTGGTCACGGTGATGGAGACTTTGCGGGGAGTAGCGCAGTTGAAGCGACTGCATGGCCCGCAGACTATCAGTCGCTATGTGATCAGCGGTACGAGTTGTGTCGAGGACATGAAGCGCTGGCTACGACTGGCCGAACGAGCAGGTGTGCGGCTGGCGGCGAATGAAGAGAGAGGTGATGCGGGGCTGATGCCGGTGCCCTTGTTCGAGTCCATTGAAGATCTGCGACATGGGGCGAGCATCTGTCGTGAGCTGTGGAGCTCCGCTGATTACGGGCTATTGCTCGATTCCTGGGGCCGCCGTCAGGAGGTTATGCTTGGCTATTCCGATTCCAACAAAGACGGCGGCATGTTCACCAGCACTTGGGAAATTCACAAGGCGCAACGGGCTTTGCAGCAAGCCGCGCGGGAGTGCAACATTCACCTGCGCTTGTTCCACGGCCGAGGGGGGACCGTCGGCCGCGGCGGCGGTCCGACCCATCGCGCGATCCTCAGCCAGCCAGGGGACGGTTTTTCCGGCATGTTGAAGATTACTGAGCAGGGCGAAGTTATTAACTGGAAGTACGCTGATGTCGAACTGGCGCGGCGCACCCTTGAACTGACCGTGGCCGCAAGTCTGGAGAGTTTTCTGTGTCCCGAGTACGGCGATATGGCCGCCCAACCGCGTTGGGAAGAGGCCCTGGAGGAGATGTCCGCCAATGCTCTGGATTTCTATCGCCGGCACATCGCCGATAATCCCGATCTGGTGAGCTATTTCGAACAGGCGACGCCGGTACTTGAATTTGAACTGGCAAAGATCGGTTCGCGGCCGGCACGGCGTCAGACGGCCGGTGGTTTGGAGGATTTGCGTGCGATTCCCTGGGGCTTCGGCTGGATGCAGAGCCGCCATGTGCTGCCTGGCTGGTTCGGCGTCGGTCAGGCGCTAACCGCTTTTGCCGACAAGGGACCGCAGGCCCGGCGGCTGCTCTGCGAGATGGCTGCGGACTGCCCTTTCTTCGCCGATCTGATACGCAATGTGGAGTTGGCTTTGACCAAGGTCGATCTGCCGATCGCGCGGCGCTATGCTGAATTGGTCGGCGATGCAGCGTTGCGGGAGCGTTTCTTTGGTCTGGTGGTTGCCGAGCACCAGCGGACCTTGGAGTCAGTGCTCGAGGTTACCGGTCAGAGTCGCCTGATGGAACATCAACCGAGCCTGGCCCGGTCCCTGAGACTGCGCACTCCTTACGTTGATCCCTTGAGCCTGATGCAGATCGAGTTGTTGCGACGCAAGCGGGCCGGGGAAGAGAGCAGCGAACTCAACTACCTGTTGGCCGCCACTATTCATGGTATCGCCGCCGGGCTGCGCAATACCGGTTGAATAGAGGGCAGAGGTTTATTCCTGCTCCTCGTCCGGGAAATCTTCGTCGAGGAAATTTTCCAAAAAACGCTGGTTGGTACGAAGTTGCCGGGCAATATCCTTGCGAAGCTGTTCGAATTCGTCGACCGTCTCCAGATCCGATTCTTCTTGTTCTGTCTCGGGTCCTTGTGCAGATTCAGTCACCTTTTCCCTCCAGAGCCTGTTGATAGATCTCTACGTAACGACCAGCCGACTGCTCCCAGGAAAAGTCTCCGGCCATGGCCCGCTGTACCAGGCACGCCCAGTCGTCGTGGTCATGATAGCGATTCAGGGCCCGGTCGAGGGTTTTGATAAGGGCTTTAGCGGTCGGGTTCGTGAAAACGAAGCCGTTGCCTTGCGGGTTTTTGTCGGCATCGGACACCGTATCGGCCAGGCCTCCGGTGCGCCGTACCAGGGGAATGCTGCCGTAGCGCAAAGCGATGAGCTGGCCAAGGCCGCAGGGTTCGTAGTGACTCGGCATCAGGAACAGATCGCTGCCGGCGTAGATGCGCCGGGCCAGGGTATCGTCAAAACTCAGGTTGATTGAAACCAATTCCGGGTGTTTGTCTTGTAACCGGCGGAAAAAGGCCATATGTTTTTCCTCGCCGTCGCCAAGCAGGACGAACTGCAAAGGGCGGCGAATCAGTTTGGGCCAGGCCTCTTCCAGTATGTCGAGGCCTTTCTGGGTGGCGAGGCGGGTTACCATGGCCAGTATCGGCAGGTGGCTGTCCCGGGCCAGGCCCAATCTGTGCTGCAAATCGAGCTTGTTTTGGATCTTGGCTGTCGGATTTTCGGCGCTGTAGGGAGTGTGCAATGCGGCATCGGTGGCAGGATCCCACTGTTGGCAATCGATGCCGTTAAGAATACCGATCAGCTCCTTGCGTCGTTTTTGGAGAATGCCTTCGAATCCGTGGCCGAATTCAGGGGTTTGAATCTCCCGACAGTAGCTGGGTGAAACGGTGGTGATCAGGTCGGAAAAAAACAGCCCTCCCTTAAGGAAGGAAAGCTGGCCGTAATATTCCAGGCCCTCCATATGAAAGAGGCCCGGATCAAGACCGATTTCGGCCAGGGTTTCCGGGGGAAAGAGACCCTGGTAGCCGAGATTGTGAATGGTCATGACGGTGCCGGTACGGGCGTAAAAAGGGTCGGTCGCCCGCTCGCTGCGCAGGAGTACGGGAATTAGCCCCGTTTGCCAGTCGTTGAGGTGCAGTACGTCAGGACGAAAGTCGAGTTTTGGCAGGACTTCGAGAACCGCCCGGCAAAAAAGCCCAAAACGCCGGGCGTTGTCAGGATAGTCGCCGGCGGTTGTGCCGTACAATCCCTGACGCTGAAAGAATTCGGGATAGTCGAGAAAATAGACCGGAACTTCTCCAAGCGTGCCCAGGCGAATACCGACGCTTCGGATGGCACCGGCGATCTCCACCTCAACAGTTACTTCGAGCCGTTTTGTGTCGAAGGCTTTTTCGCTGATGCTTTGGTAGTAGGGCATACAGATTCGCACGTCGTGGCCGAGACGAGCCAGGGCTTGCGGCAAGGCGCCGGCGACATCAGCCAGCCCGCCGGTTTTGGCAAAGGGAGTCACTTCGGAAGCGACCAACAGTATGTTCATCGATATTCCTCTTATTTTAGGCCTTTATAAAAGGCATAAAATTAGACATGTTTAGAAACTAATTTAACTTCAGGTTTGCAGGCGGTCAAGGCGATAGCCGGCCTCTTTTCCAGCGGTGATCAATATCTGCGCCTGCTTCCATAGATGTTCAAGCCTTTCATTCAGGGCATCCTCCGGCTCGTGGGTTGCCGTCGCCAGGGCCGATATGGCGAATAGAGCACAAGCCAGATCGCCGAGGCGCTCGCCACACATCCATTGATGACCCTGGTATTCATGCACTTGAAGGAATTCACGGATCGTGTCATCGGCGATAAGTTGACTGAGCGAAATTCCCTTCGACCACAGGTGTTGCCAACGAATCATAATGACCAGCAGCAACTGATCTTTGTTGCTTAGGCGTTGGACCAAAGGGTCTCGCAGAAGATAATCATCGATCCAGTCGATGCTGCGGGCCGGGCCATTGCCGTCGGGCAGGAGGTCGCCAAGGCGATAGAGCAGCAGATAGGCTGGCAGCACTTGCTTTAGCGAATCAGCCAGAATACGGCTCAGCTTACTGATGTTGACCTGGCGGGCCTTGTCGCTTGCCGGGGCTGAGAGTTTGCTTAATATTTGAATCTCAGCGGCCAGCCCTTTCACCAGCTTAGTTCCGTCGCCTTGCGGGGCAGCGAGAGGCTGTAATTGGCCGACAAACGCCTCGAAGCCTTCCAGCAACGGTTCGGGATTAAGATCGATCTCCTCCGCAGCAGTTTTAGCTGTGGTCATCGCAGGAAACAGACGGCCCCAGAACGGGTCTTGCAGCAATCGGTCAAAGGAGTCAAGCAGGGGCTTTAAATGAAGACGCTTGAGTTCCAGGTCGAGATCACTTGCCGGTCGCCCGTCGAGTTGCCGGCATAAGCGGCTCCAATTGCCGTCGGTATCGACCAGCTCACAGAAATCGACAAAAACCTGGTACTGATAGGCACCCAATTGGAAGAACAGCCCCCTCTCTTGAATCTCGGCGCCAGAGCGCAGGTACTGTTGTCCGCTGTGCTGATCGCGAAAACGGTAAAAATAGCGGTTGCCGCTGTTAACTCCGAGAGCGTCGGCCAGGGTGGTAGTCGATAGCTGGCGGTCGCCACCGGCAGCAAGCCGGGCTTTAGGTACGCTCTGGCGAACCCAGCCGGAGGTAGATCCGGACCGGTTATGATAGACCACCAGCGCTCGCTGTTGTCCGCAACCGTTGGAATAGGCGAAGACGTCCTCATTGACCCCGTCGCCACCCTCAAAGGGATAGAGCTCAAAGAGTTCGGCTTCGCTGAATAGATAGCGTTTATGGAGCAACGGAAAAATTTGGGTTTCGTGGTGGGAGACGAAGCCCTCATCGACAGTTTCGTCCCAGTAGGCACGACGGTATTCCATTCCGTACTTTTCGGCAAAACCTTCGATCTGGCCATGGCCGAACATGGGGAGGCCGGGCAGAGTGACCAGCATAACCGCCACCCCAAAATATTTATCTGCTTTACCGAACTGCTCAACAGCGGTGGCTTCATCTGGATTGTTCATGAAATTGACGAAGCGTTTGAGTATTTCCGGATTGAACTCCAGGGTATTACGCAACAGTTGCTGATATTTGCCGTTGTCCTCGTTCTTGAACATGTGCATGAAAGCACTGTTGTAGACTCGGTGCATGCCCAGGGTACGAACGAAAAATCCTTCCATCAGCCAGAAAGCCTCGGCCAGCAGCAGGGTGTCGGGAACCTCGGCAGCGACCCGGTCGACCACTTCGCGCCAGAACTCTACGGGAAAGACCCGGTCGAACTCTTCGGCTTCCATCCAGTGCTCGGCTCGGGAAGGGACCCCCGCACCTCCGCCGGGACGGGGAAACCAGAGGCGCTGGTAGTGTTTTTTGGCCAGGGTCATGGCGGCATCAAAGCGGATTACCTTGAAGGTGCGGGCCACCTGCAGGATGGTTTGAATCATCGCTTCGCGTACCTCGGCCATCAGGAAATTGAGCTGCGCGGTGTCGTTCCAGGGAGTATGGGTGCCGTCGTTGCCGTGGTAAATATAGCGTACCCGGCCGTTGGCCCGGTCGATGTGTTTAAACACCACTGAGGCATCGCTGTGGTCGAAGTAGCCGTTCTCGATCTGCAGGGTGACGTTTTCATTGGTGCTCAGGTCGGGGCCGTCGAAGCAGTAGCAGGGGAAGGGCGGATAGTCGAGTTGCACGAACCAGTCGGGGTGTTCCTCCATCCAGCGGGAAACGATGCCGGTGTGGTTCGGTACGACATCGCAAGCCAGTCGCAGCCCTCTTTGCCGGCAGCGGCCATTAAGCTCATCCAGTTCCTGTTGACCGCCCAGCTCTTCCGCTACAGTGTAATCGTAGAGGGAATAGGCTGACGCTTCGGCCTCGGGATTGCCCATGATGCGCTTGATCTGTTTGGATGCCGGCGAACGTTCCCACAGGCCGATCAGCCACAAGGCAGTGAATCCGCGTTTTGCCAGCAGGTCGAGTTCCGCATCGGGAATCTGGGACAGTCGGTGAATGGGGCGGCCGTATTGGCGGGAGAGCTGGTCGAGCCAGACGTAGATGGTCTTGGCGATCAGCACCGTCCTGGGCATCCAGTCCGTATCGGGGGAAAAGCGCTCGGCCTCCGGCTCGGTTCTGGTTGCACTCGGATAATGCGGCACCGGTACCTGCGGTGCCCCCCAACCCCGTTGCAGCTCTTCGCTGGCCAGTACGTCGAAAGCACTGTCGATGGATAACAGCAGGTCGGCAGGCAGAAATTCCGCCCAGTGGCGCCTCACGTAGCTCAACTGATCGGCAAGGGAATTGGGCGAAGCCTTGATAGGTGCCCACAACAGGGCGGCGAGAGAGGTCCCTAACCCCCCGGTGTCCGATTCATCGGTCAGCAGTGCGTCGAGTCGGGTCAGTAGTTGGCGGTAGCCGCAGCGTTGCTGCAGGTCTTTGTCATCGAACAGCGAGCGAAGGTCCGATGTAGCGGGGTTGTCATTTTGCACGGCAAGCAGAAACAGTTCCAGCAGCGTTTTTCGATAGCCGTCCGCCGTGGCGGACAGATAGACCGCCAAAGGCTCGCCGCGTAAAATCGCCTGCGGGGGAAACAGCTCCAGAAGCGTTTGCAGACTTGGTTGCAGGCCGGCCAGATCAAAGCAAAGCCCTTCGCTGATCCTTCCGGTGAGAAACTGTTCGCCGAGTTTGCGCAGAGCGCGGTTCAGTTGCGCCAGCAGGTTGAGCTGCGCCCCGCCGCCGACGGTTGCCGGCAGTTTGGCGCCAGCCAGTCGTAGATAATAGAGTGCCTCCGCGGAGGTGGGGTGAGGCGGTTCAAGGACCAGTTCGTAGCGTTTTCGCGCCAGGGCGGAAAAAGGCACCGAAAGGGGGAAATAAGGTGTTTGGTTAACTGCATCAGAAGGCATGGCGAGTCCGATAGCTTAAGAAGTAAGATTCAGGGGGGCATCACGGAGAAACGCGGCCGCTTCCTCAGGTGCTGTAGGGTTACAGTAAAACCCGGTACCCCATTCCAGGCCGATGGGGCGAGCCAGGCGCGGCACCAATTCGATATGCCAGTGGTAGTCGTACGCCAGGGAACTCCAGAAGTGCGGTTTGCCTGGCCGGCGATGGGGCGGCGGGGCGCTGTACAGTACAAAGTTGTAGGCCGGATCGCGCAGAACTTGCTTCTGGCGGCGCAGCAGGTCGCCGAGGGTCTCGGCCAGGCGGGTCAGGCCGCCGTGGTCGAGCTGAACGAAGTCGTGGCTGTGCCGTTGCGGAGCGATCATGATTTCAAAGGGACGGCGGGCCGCATAGGGGGAAAAAGCTAAAAATTCTCCATCGTTGCGCACTATGCGGCGGCCGTCGGAGATTTCCTGGGCGAGAATGTCGCACAGCAGACAGCGGTCCTTAGACGCAAAATAGCTTTGGCTGGTGGCCAGGGAGGTACGTACCTCTGCAGGAATGATCGGCAGAGCCAGGATCTGTCCGTAGGCATGGGGGATGGTAGCACCGGCTTCCAATCCGTGGCTCTTGAAGGGCAGGATATAGCGAAAACGATGGTCCCGGCGAAGATCGATCAAGCGGGTCTGCACGGCGTGGAGCACGTCGGCCAATTCAGAAGCGGAGAGATCAGCCGTGCTTCGCTCATGGTCGGGCGTTTCAATAATCACCTCGTGAGCACCGATTCCGTTCATGGCATCGTAGAGTCCTTCGCCGCGATGGGCCAGCTCTCCTTCAATGCCGAGCATGGGATATTTATTGGGTACGACCCTTACCCGCCAGCCCGGTTGATTGGGCAAGCTGCCGTCGGGGCGCAAGGCAAATATTTCAGCGGGGGTTTTGCTTTCCTGACCGTAACAGAAAGGGCAGGCGGTGGTGGTCAGTTTCTGGCGTTCCAGAAAAAAGTCCTTCGGGCCCCGGCCCCGTTTGTCAGCTACGGCAACCCAGATATTTTTCAGCGGGTCCCAGCGCATTTCGGACACGGCATATCTCCTTCCAACAAATTATTATTGAAGCATGGCTTTTTGAAATGGAGCGTTCAGACAAACCAGTGTTGCGCTTCCAGTTCGCAGCCCCGGTAGCAGAGCTTTATGGTTCCTTGATCGGGCCAGCGGGCTTTTTCGCGGCCGCCCCGGTACAGATGGCAGGATAACGCAAAATTGTCCATCGCTGCCAGCCTCAATGGTTTTAACGGCAGAGCCAGTTCAAAGGTCGATTGGTACTTTGCCCGGCCGGCATTGACCAAAGTCTTGCCATCGGCCGATTTGATGGTCAGCACCCCGCTGGAAGGCGAAAATTGCACATGCAGATTCTCCGGCCCGAAAATGCGAATCTCCAGAACAGCATCTTCGGCGGTAATCTCTTCCTGCCAGGTACCGAAATCGATCCGCAGATAAAAGTTTCTATCGTCGTAGCCGAAAAAAACATTGGACAGTTCCTGCGAAACAGCGTGCATGGCCCCGCCGGATTGAAGTTCGACGCTGCCGGCTGCCAGCCACTCGAAATAGTCGCTGACGCGGCCATCGATTTGAGGACTGATAAGCGCAACCGGTTCATGAATTCGACTGTGCCCCAGCGGCTCTTTAATGGGGTGGTGCAAAAAGTCGGGTACGCTTTGGCCGGAGCTTTGATAAAGAGCTTGCAGCTGATGGCGGAACAGGCGGTCAAAGGTTTCGGCCTGGGCCGTGGGGTGATGGTCGCCAAACCACCAGAACCAATCGCTCCCCTCGGCCCTCAGAAGATGCAACACCGGTTCGGGCAGATCATTTCCATGGTCTTCATCGAGCTCTCCGCCGAGGGTTTCATGCCTTACGCGATGCAGCCATTCCCAGGCGGTGTTCTCTTCGCTATGGCCGATCCAGACGTCAAAGTCGCCGTTGATCCAGGAACCCGGTGCCAGTCGTGGCAAAGGCGCCGCTTTCCGGTCGGTCAGAGCTTCACCGACGGTGACCATCTCGAGGGCGGCATCCTTCTGCAGAGCCTGATAAAAGGCTTTCAGAAATGGATAACCGTTGTCCACATAGCTTTCCCAGCAATTTTCTCCATCCAAAATCAGGGTGACCAGACCCCCCGGCGCCTGTTTGGCAATGGTTCGGAGGCGCTCCAGCAAGTCGTCCGCTGCTGTCTGGGGATTCCAGCGGGCATAGGTGAACCCAATGCGGTCGGATAGCTCACGGTCGCGAAAGAGCAGGGGGAGGCCTTGATATTGATAGGGCCGGTAGAGTTGAGTTCGATCCTGCAAGCCGTCTGTTAAGCTGTTGGCTAGAATCGCCTCATCGGATGCTGCCCATAAAGCCCCTTCTTGCTGCAGGATAGTCAACGCTGCGGCGCTGACCGCTCCTTCTGCCGGCCAGACCCCTCTAGGCCGTTCACCGAGATAGCGGGCCGCGACCTGTTGCCCGTAACGAACCTGTTGCCGGGCGTCTTCCGAAAAGCGAAAGGGCTCCGCTGGCAACAGGGCGTCTTTGCGGGCACTGCGGGCGATTTCGCTGTCGCACAGCAGTGGCAGGATGGGGTGGGCATAAGGGCTGATCGCCAGTTCAACGGCCCCGTCTTGCTCTGCCTGGCGGTAGGCTTGCAGTACGCCCGCCACAACCTGATCGTAACAATCCAGCAGGGCCTGTTTGTCTTCTTCGCTAAAGGAAGCGCCCTTGCGCAACAGGCCCCTGACCGTGTCTGACTCCCGGCGCAGATAATGTCCGGACCAGGCCAGCAGAAACAGGACCTGCAAATCGCGCAGATCCTGGACCTGAAAACGTTTGGCCGCTGTTTGATGACTGTCCTCACCCCTCAACCTGAACAGTTCGCGGTAGCGGCGATGGGGGTGAATATGCCGTTCGTGATGAACGGAAAAAAAGGAGGCCATGGCGAAGGTGCGTTCACCATCGGTCATTTCCTCCGGATTCATGCGGGCCGTTTCCAGCCACAAATCCTTTGCTCTGCCGGCTTGGTAGTCCGACAACTGCTCCAGCAGGGTCGGAACCAGGTTGAAGGTCATCCGGGCGCCGGGAACCTCCCGGGCGGTGCGCAGCATTTCACTGTAGTCCTTGACGGCGTGCAGGTAGGTCCAGGGAAGCAGGAACCGACCGCTGGCCGGGTCACGGTAGTCCGGCTGGTGCATATGCCAGATCAGGGCCACTTGCAGGGTTTGCATGAAACCTCCGAGCACTGCTGCTTAGTTTTGCAGAAGCTCCTGTTTCCATTCCTCAATTCGCTGGCAGTAGATTTCCAACAGGGTTTCAGCCCGATTCGCAAGGATCGATTCGGTAACGATATGCATGACCGGGCGATGCTGGTCGGGAAGGACCAGGACCCAATCGTTGTCAATGCGAACTTTGACACCATCGAGGAAGGAGGCTTCGAGGTCGACGGAGTGTTCGCTCATTTTGCGCATCAGGCCGCCTTTAAGCTCCCAGGAACAGGGGATCTGGGCCTGGCGATAGCTCCTTGCCGGCAGGGTTTGACGTATGCCGCCGAGAGTTTGTTCGGTGCGGGCCAGCAATTCAAGGATTTTGGCGATGCTGAACAGACCGTCAAAATGAGGCTGAAAGGGCGGAAAGGCCAGCCGGCCATCCATGGCCGCCACCAGTTGTACTTGTCGTTCGCTTCCTGCTTCGACCAGGGAACGGGCATTGTTCTTGGTGCGCTTTACCACCATGCCATAATCGCTGGCCAGTTGTTCGACCGTTTCCGGTGCGGCCACCGGCATGACCAGCACGCCATTGTGCTCGGCGCGGCAGATCAGAGCCGTTACGCAGTTGAGCAGGTCGATTTCAGATAGAATGGTCCCGGTCTCATCCACCAGTTGCAGGCGTTCGCCGGACGGACAGATTCGGCAGCCTATGGTCGCGCCGAGGCAGGTGACGATGCGCGACAGCTGGTCGAGGGCTTCTTCTATATCCTCCGGGGAGTTGCCTGTGACGCTCTCGTCGACGTTGGAATTGAGCTCAATGACGTTGCAGCCGAGCTGGGTGAGCAATCTGGGCAGCAGTTCGCCTGCTGGCGAGTGGTTGAGGTCGAGGACCACCTTGAGTCTTTTACTTCGCAACAGGTCGCCGTCGAGGGCGCGTAGAAAACCTTCGCAATAGTAGTCGAAAATCTGCGGAATTTCCTTGATGGCCCCGGGCTCGCTGAAGTGCACCCGGCGGAAGTTTTCTTTAAAAAAGACCCGTTCGATGCCTTTGGCCATGCCCGAAGAGAGTTCCATGCCGTCGGCGTCGTGAAAAATAATTTCCGTTGCCGCCAGGTCTTCCCGGGCCTGGCGAAAGTGTACACCACCGACCTCGCCGAAAGTGGAAAGTTTGTAGCGCAAGACCGGTAAGGGGATGCGTTTGATATCCCGTACGTTGACGCCGGCCGAAAGCAGACCGCCGACGAAGGCTCGTTTGAGCATGCGCGATGAGCGAATCACGTCGCGACCGGCCAGTACATAGGAACCCCGGGGCAGGGTAGAACCGTAGGCAGCACCGAGTTTAGCGCAAAATTCCGGCGTCAGTTCGACATTGGTCAGGCCCCCGACCTTGGCTCCTTCAAAGAGCATTTTACGCCACTTCTCACCCCAGATCATATTGGCGGTGACGATGGAACCCCCTTCGATAATTTTGCTGGGCCAGACCTTGATGTCCCTTTTAATAAAGACTTCGTCGCCAACGGTAGTATCATCTCCAAGAATGACTCCTTCTTCGATGACTACTCCGCGGCCCATACGGATGCGGTGACAGAGGCCTGCTCCTTGAACGCGGCTGTCCCGCTTGAGGTAGGCGTTGTCCCAGACCACGGTGTTTTCAAGCTCAACGCCGTCTTCAATAACACAGTTACGGCCGATGATGCAGTTTTTCAACCGGGCCCGACCCTTGATCTGGGTATTGCTGCCAATGACAACCATACCCTCCAGCAGAGCCGGTTGGCCGTCGCCAAGCAGGGTTTCCTCGCCCAGGTAAATTCGCTCAAGCCCGGGGGCCGGACTCTCGTCGATGTGCACTTCTACCTTGCCCTGCAGAATGTCCTGGCTGGCCTCCAGGTAAGCGTCGGTATTGCCGATATCGGCCCAGTAGCCAGTCTGGTTGCATCCGAATAAGGGGGCCTGGTCGGCCAACATCTGTGGAAAGACGTCTTTGGACCAGTCCCGATTCTCGCCCTCAGGGATCAAATCAAGAACCTCTGGCTCCAGAACGTAGATACCTGTGTTGATCGTGTCGGAGAAGACTTCCCCCCATCCCGGCTTCTCCAGAAACTTGGTGATGCGGCTCTGTTTGTCGGTAATTACGACGCCGAATTGCAGGGGGTCGGTGACCGGGGTTAAAGTGATGGTCGCCTGGGCTTGCTTCTGCTCATGGAAGTCGACAATGGCCGACAGGTCGAAATCGGTCAGCAGGTCGCCGCTGATGAGCATAAATCGTTCGTCGAGATAGGCGGCGGCGGCTTTGACGGCTCCGGCCGTTCCCAGATCCTCCAGAGGGGTGACATAGGTGATGCGAACCCCGTATTCGCTGCCATCACCGAAATAGTGCTTGATCACTTCCGGTTGATGGTAGAGCAGCATGATGAGTTCGGAGATGCCGTGCTGTTTCAACAGTTCGACAATATGCAGCATGATCGGCCGATTCACCAGGGGAATCATAGGTTTCGGCATGTTGATGGTGAGTGGTTGAATACGGGTGCCGAAGCCCCCGGCCATGATAACTGCCTTCATGCATTGCCTCCGTTGGTTTTGTTGCCTCTTTTTGCCAATACTCTTTCGATCTCTGCTTTTAAAGCTGAGGTGTCTGAACTTTTGACCACATAGCCATCGGCCAGCCAGGATGAAAAATCTTCTTTGTAGCAGCTGTAGGCGCTGCAGAGGATTACCGGCAAATCCTTTCTTTCCTGGACAATATCCTGAAGGATATCGAGACCGCTTTCGTTGCCCATATGAATGTCGAGCACCACCAGGTCATAGGTATGATGATTAAGTAGTTCTGCTGCGGCAGAACCGTTTTCGGCCGTATCGACCTGGTAGCCGGCATCTTGCAGGTCGGCGGCGTAGAGATGGCGAATGTTCTTTTCATCGTCCACGATTAATAAACGCATCAGCTGTCTCCCAATTTCAAGTCTGTAATTCGAGCCAAGATGGTCTCTACCGGCACTTATTAAACTTCAGGCTATTACCGCCGGTTTCAGGCTGTGTTTAAAATACAAGGCTAACGTTTAAATAGCGGTGAAAGTAAGTATGCAACGCAGAAGATTCATAACCGATAGATGGGATGTTGAAACGTTGATTTAATGAAGCCTCTACCAAAAGCTCGGAAAGTATATCAATCATTTCCCAAATTTCAACGTCACGGCAATGAGTATAAAGGAAGGAAAATAGGCATTGGGCGATTGCCGGCCGCGGGTTGGCTGGTTGGCAACCGGCAAGGAAGCATGAAGGTTATAGTCCTCTCCTTTTTCCCGAAAAAGCCTGTTTTTGACCAGATTTATGGCAGAAACTTGCCAAGGGGAGGCGTATAGCAGTTGCCGTTAAAAGCGATGCGGCTTATACTCGCCGGTAACATATTAATAAGGTCTGAACCTAAACCGCATATTCTGCAGATCGGGGTGAGGGATGATGACGCCGCAAAAAAGCCAATAATGTTGAAGGGCTTATTCAGGACTTCGGCAAACCAGATACAAACCTATTCATTCCATCCCTGAAAAACCACCAGGTCTGTAGCAGGAAGCTTTGCCTGGCCATCCTAAAATTTTGCGAGTGAATAAAGGGTTACCTCTTTGAAATATTTCAATTTTCTGAAATTCGGGAAAAAGACCCGGCGGAAAAAAAACACCAGGAAAAAGCGACGTCAGACAAAAAGAAAGTTTTTTCTGGCGACTTCCCTCGCTGTGTTGTTGCTGGCTGTCCTGTATGTCGTTTATCTCGACTTTACCGTGCGGGCCCGTTTCGAGGGCCGGCGTTTCGCTTTGCCGGCCCGGGTATATGCCCGTCCTCTGGAGCTCTATGCGGGGCTTGAATTGACGCCGGCGAAACTGGTTGCCGAGCTGGAATTGCTCGGTTACCGGGAAGCCGGGTTGCCCCGTGAACCGGGCAGCTATCGATGGCGCAATCAGCAGGTGGATCTGGTGACGCGGCCTTTTACCCATGGGGACGGTCTTCAGGAGTCGACTTCTCTAAAAGTGACCTTTGCCGGAGACCAGGTGGTGGCTCTGCAGAACCGGGAGGACCATTCCGGCATTGAACTGCTGCGTCTCGATCCGGCCCTGATCGGCGGCATCTATCCGGGAAATAATGAGGACCGGGTGTTGGTGCGTCTTGATGAAGTGCCGCAATTGCTGGTCGATGCGTTGATTGCAGTGGAGGATGTGCGATATTATTCCCATCGGGGCATCGACCCCCGAGGTATTGCCCGGGCTCTGGTCATGACCATCAGCGGCAAGAGCGTGCAAGGGGGTAGTACGCTGACCCAGCAGCTGGTCAAAAACTTTTTTCTGAGTGCAGAGAGAACCGTGCGCCGCAAGCTCAATGAAATGATCATGGCGCTGTTGCTTGAAATGCACTACAGCAAGGAGGAGATCCTCGAGACCTATCTTAACGAGGTCTACCTTGGCCAGGACGGCAACCGCGCCATTCACGGTTTTGGTCTGGCCAGCTCCTTTTTCTTCGACAAACCGCTGATGCAGATCAATCTGACCGAGGCGGCCTTGCTGGTGGGAATGCTCAAAGGGCCCGCCTACTACAGCCCCCGGCGTCATCCGCAACGGGCTTTGGATCGGCGCAACCTGGTGCTGTCGGAGATGGCGGAGGCCGCTTTTATCACCGATGAGCAATTGCTGGCCGGCCGCATCATGCCGCTAGGGGTGGTGGAACGGCCACCCCGGGGAACTTCTCCCTATCCGGCTTTTTTAAGTTTAATTCACCGCCAGTTGCGTCGTGACTATCGCGACGAAGATTTGCGCTCGGAAGGTCTGCAGATTTTTACCACCCTCGATCCCTGGGTTCAGCGGTCTGCTGAAAATGCTTTGAGCAAGCAATTGAAGAGGTTGGAACAGAGCCGCGGCATTGCGGCCGATACTCTGCAAGGTGCGTTGCTTGTGACCGATGCCCAAAACGGCGAGGTGCAGGCGGTGGTTGGCGGACGTGATCCCCGATTCGAAGGATTCAACCGGGCACTCGATGCCCAGCGTCCCATCGGATCATTGATTAAACCGGTAGTTTTTCTAACCGCTTTGCAGCAGCCCCAGAGCTATACCCTGGCCACCCTGCTGGATGATAGCCCCTTATTGTTGCAGCAACCCGGGACCGAGGACTGGCAGCCCCAGAACTACGATAAAGAGTTTCATGGGCAGGTGCCTCTGCATACGGCCCTGGCGCATTCTTATAATGTCTCGACCGCTCGTCTTGGCCTCGAGCTCGGAGTGCCGTCGGTGATGGACAATCTGTATCGGCTTGGCGTCGAACGGGAACAGCCGGGTTATGCTGCCAGCCTGCTCGGTGCCGATACCTTTTCGCCGTTGGAGGTGACGCAGCTCTACCAGACCCTGGCCAGCGGTGGTTTCCGCACCCCCCTGCGGGCAATTCGCGAGGTGTTGACCTTTACGGGACAGCCGTTGCAGCGTTATCCCCTGGATGTTGAGCAGGTGGTTGATGAATCTACCAATTACCTGGTAACTGCCGCCCTGCAGGAAGTGGTGCGGGAGGGTACGGCGAAAGGTTTGCATCACTATCTGCCGAAGGAGTTGTATATTGCCGGAAAAACCGGAACCACCGACGATTTTCGAGACAGCTGGTTCGCCGGATTCAGTGGCGACCGGTTGGGGGTGGTTTGGGTCGGTCGCGATGATAATCAGCCGGCCGGTTTGACCGGTGCCAGCGGTGCGATGACTGTCTGGGCGGAGATGATGGCCGGTCTGGATCTTAAGCCGTTGTTTCTTCCGGTGCCGGAAAATATCGAGCAGGTCTGGATTGAGTCCACGTCGGGCCTGCGCAGTGCCCCCGGCTGTCCCGATGCAGTCGAGCTGCCTTTTATCGTCGGATCGGCGCCTACCGAGTCAGCCGAATGCGGGCCGGGTTCCGGCGGCAATTCAATTAAAAACTGGTTTAAAAGGATCTTTCAATAATGAGAGCTTTTCGCCCGGTTGTTCCCCTATTGTTGATTCTGTTGCTGGCTGGTTGTGCGGTGGTGCCGCAGCCCCGGCCGCGGCCTGAGGCTTCTAGCAATCCAGCGGTCCTGTCTCTGCTTGACAGGGCCCATAACCAGATTGCAGCCGGAGAGTTGGAACAGGCTGGAGCCAGCCTCGAACGAGCACTTCGAATCGAGCCGCGTAATGCCTTGCTTTGGCAGAAACTGGCCCAGGTGCGCCTTGACCTTGGCCTTTACCGGCAGGCGGAGAGCCTGGCCGCCAAATCAAACGGCTTTGCCGCTGAAGATCGTATCCTGCGGGGAGAAAACTGGCGTATCATCGGGCAGGCACGAAGCGGCCAGGGTGACTTCCGGGGAGCCCAGAGCGCTTTTGATCGCGCAGAGCGGGAATAATTTTCTGAGCGAAGTCTGATAGATTCCCACGATTAACCAAGTTAAGCGTAAACAGGCCCCGCCTTGACAAGGCGGGGCCTGTTTGTGTTTAGTTCAGTTTTTCTCCAGACAGGTTTGTCAGGCTGGTGGCATCTCCTGCCAGGCATGCAGATGACCAATCGGCATCTCCCGTCCTTCGATACGGTCGAGCACATGCACCGCCGCCTTGAATTTGCGGAAAAGCATGTCGATATCGTCGTGATAGCCGGGGTAATGATAGGGGCCGGACATGCGTCGTTCAATGGTGCGGGAAATTTCCTCCAGATGCTCCAATGCCGTCAGGCGTTCCTGGCTGATCATGGTAGTCGTCATGGCCGTCGCTCCTTTCGGTTGATGTCTTCTTCCATTATAGAGACGGGACTGCCGTGGGCACAAGGTTTGGCCCCATTTAACTGGAATAATTGGGGAAAAAGAGCGGATTAGCTCATTTGGGAGCAGGTAAGTCATTGATTTATAGCATAAATAGTCCTCGCTGCACTTGCCTGCAGGTTCCGGGTGGTGCTACAGTCATATTGTAAGCCCAATAAGTGGAAAGGGGGATCAACCATGCGAGTCAACGTCAGATGTTTCGGAACTCTGGAAAAGTTTCAAAAAGGGACAAAGCCTTGGGAAATGCCGGTTGGCGCAACAGTCAATGAGATCACCCAGATCATGGGGGTGAAGTCCGGCGAAGTGAAGATCGCTTTTGTTAACCACAAACCTGTGCCGTTGAACACCCTGCTGCATGAGGGTGACGAGGTGGGCCTTTCGCCCAAGACCGGCGGCATGTAGAGTTTGTTTCTATTCGGGCATTTTGCCGGAAATAAAAAATTGCCGGTAGTCGATGGTTTAAGCAAGAAGGGCATCCTGCAATGGATGCCCTTCTTGTATTTGGATGGTAATAAGGATAACCGTAAGAATTGTTAGCCGGTTTGGGGGGACCTCGATCCCCGCGGCAGTGCCAGAGATAATAGCCCGGCGGTAAAAACCAGGGCTACGGAAGCCCACAGGCAACCGGGCAGACCACCGGTCTGGTATAGCAATCCGGAAAGCAAGGTGCCGAGAAGACGCCCGGCGGCGTTGGCCATGTAGTAGAAGCCGACATTGAGGGCAACCTGGTCCCTTTCGGTGTAGGCCAGAATCAGATAGCTGTGGACCGAAGAATTGACGGCGAATACCAGGCCGAACAGGGCCAGTCCGGCCACAACTGTCAACCAGGGGGAAAGGCCGGCTTGCACTCCCAAGGATATCAGGGCGGTAAGGGCCGCCAGGGAAAATGCCCCTGCAGCAGCTGTGCCTCCCTGGGGTGTGCCGCCGGCCAAACCGCGTCGCAGCAGATGAGGAGCAAAGGCTTGTACGCCACCGTAGCCGATTACCCACAGGGCTAGAAAACCGCCGACCCGGGTATGGCTCCAGCCGAGGCTGGCCGCGAAAAAAAGCGGTAAACCGACCACAAACCAGACATCCCTCGAGCCGAACAAAAACAGGCGCGCCGCAGAAAGCAGATTGATGTTGCGGCTTTTGGCAAGGATGCGGGAAAACTTTACTTTTGTCTTGGCGCGACCCATGTCTTTGGGCAGGGCAAGAACCGCTGCCAGCAGCACCAGTGCCAGGGCGGCGGCCATGACCAGCAACGAAGCGCGAAAGCCGAGCCAGCTCAGCAATACCCCGCCGAGAAAGAATCCGGCTCCCTTAAGGGCGTTTTTTGAACCCGTCAAAATGGCAACCCATTTGAACAGGGCGCTCTCTTCGCCTTCCGGCAACAAAACCTTGATGGCGCTTTTGGAACTCATTTTAGTCAGGTCTTTGGCGATGCCTGACAGGGCCTGGGCGGCCATCACGTAGGCCACCGAAAGGGCTGCCGGCCAATCAGGCTGTAGCCCGGCAAGAGCCGAGAGGGCCGCCACCTGCAGGGCCAGGCCGGAAAAAAGAGTGACCTTCAGCCCGAAATGGCTGCCGATCCAGCCGCCAACCAGATTAGTGACTATCCCGCAGAGCTCGTAGAGCAGAAAGAGCAGGGCAATCTGTATGGAACTGTAACCAAGGGCGTGGAAGTGCAGCAGCACCAACATGCGCAGCGCACCATCGGTGAGAGTAAATCCCCAATAAGCCCCGGTAACCAAACTGTAGTTGCGCAGGCTCACCATTTTAGTGTCTTGTACGGTCATTTCTGATTTCTAATTTTGGCTCTTTTTGCCACTGCCTGCGTTGCGCCAACTTGGCTTAGAGCGCAGCTAGGCCTGCGTTGACACGCCTTGGCAGTGCCAAAAATATCTCCAAATTATTCGTCACAACCAACTGCACATGACACTAGGCTTCCCGCCACCTTGCGGCACAGTTCCATCATCCGATGGGCGTAGCCCATCTCGTTGTCGTACCAGATGTAGAGCTTGAGCTGGGTGTCGTTGACCACCATGGTGCTCAGAGCGTCGACGATGGCGGACCGGGGGTCGCTCTTGAAGTCGATGGAAACCAGGGGGCGATATTCAATGCCGAGAATCCCTTTAAGGTAGCTGTCCGCAGCTTCGTCAAACAGGCCGTTGACCTCCTCCGCGGTGACCGGGCGCTGCATTTCAAAAACGGCGTCGGTGATCGACCCGGTGAGCAGCGGGACTCGCACCGCGTGGCCGTTGAGCTTGCCCTTGAGCTCCGGGTAGATGTAGGTGATGGCGGTGGCCGATCCGGTGGTGGTGGGGATCAGCGACATGCTCGCCGCCCGCGCACGGCGCAGGTCCTTGTGCGGAGCATCGACGACTATTTGCGTATTCGTCATGTCGTGAATGGTGGTGATCACCCCATGGCCGATGCCGATTTTTTCATGCAGCACCTTAACCACCGGAGCCAGGCAGTTGGTGGTGCAAGAAGCGGCAGTGAGCAAATGGTGTTGTTGCGGGTCATAAAGATGGTCGTTGACGCCCATGACGATATTCAGGGCTCCCTCTTTGACCGGCGCGGCAACGATGACTTTCTGTACGCCTTTGTCGAAGTAGGGCTGCAGCAGTTGCGGGGTGCGAAACTGCCCCGACGATTCGATAACTATATCGACTCCGTAGTCGGCCCAGGGGACTTCGCCGGGTGTCGGTTTTTCACTGAAGCTTATGGGCCGACCGTCGATGCACAGGCCATTGTCGGTAGTTCCGACCTCATGGGGCCAGCGACCATGTACCGAGTCAAACTCCAGCAGGTGGGCAGCCGCTTTGGAGCCGCCATTGATTTCGTTGATATGGACGATTTCCAGCTCGGGCCAGTCCCAGGCTGCGCGAAGGGCAAGCCGACCCATGCGGCCAAAGCCATTGATGCCGATGCGAATGCTCATGATGATGCTCTCCTGAACTTTAAAATTTTCTGGATAAAACCTCTTGCGGAGTTGCAGCTCGGATTATGAAAAGTCGAATCTATCCGCCTAAGCGGATATTGTCAAACTGGAATCCATGGGGTAAGCCACTTAAAAAAGGCGGTTTTTATCTTTATTAAAATGCTTGCTTTTTGCATGTCACCCGTGGTAGAAGTGCCCATCATAGAAAGTTTGTGTAGTTTTTCGTTACAGAACAGATTGATCGTCAGTCAGTTTTTGGAGCCGCACAGACCGCATGGGATGAGCGGCGTTTTTGCATCAGCGGAAATAACTACGCAACAATCAAAAATTCCCGTAAGGGAAGCAAAGGAAAAAAAAATGGTACAAGGAACTGTAAAATGGTTTAACGACGCCAAAGGATTCGGTTTTATCGAGCAGGACAACGGCCCCGACGTGTTCGTGCACTTCTCCGCCATTCAGTCTGAGGGTTTCAAATCCCTGGCCGAGGGCGACCGCGTTGAGTTTGAAGTGACCGAAGGCCAGAAAGGCCCCCAGTCCGCCAACGTCCGTAAGATCTAATAGCGGCCGAATCCGGCTTTTTATTTGATCTAAAACCCGCATGTTTCGCAAGAAGCATGCGGGGTAAAGTAGATGAGGCCTGCTGCGCAGTCGGCAGGTTTGAGATACTGGCAAACCCCGCTTCCCAAGAAGGAGCGGGGTTTTGTTTTTTCTGCCGGTTTTTTCAATGCCAGTCAGGCTGCGGGCGGCCAAGGGTTTAACCTGGCGACAATTGGTTCAGGGCAGCCAGCAGGGCTTCTATATCCTGTTCGGTGTTGAACCAGCCGGGGCTGATTCGCACTGTACCGAACGGAAATGTGCCAATGGTGCGATGAGCATCGGGAGCGCAGTGCAGACCGGCGCGGGTTTGAATGTCATGGTCACGGTCCAGAAGAAAGGCGATAGCGGCCGGGTCCTGGCCGTCAATGGTAAAGGAAATAACATTCCCCTGGCGCTCCATGGTAGCGGCGCCATGGAGCTTCAAGTTTGAAATTTTAGAAAGTTCCTGTCGTAAGGTACGGACCAGGTTCAGCTCATGGCTTCGAATAGTGTCGAGGCCCGTGGCGAGAAGAAATTCGATGCCGGCTTTGAGGCCCGCCAAGCCAGGGCTGTTGGCGGTGCCGCTTTCAAGGCCTTCGGGAAGTTGTAGTGGTGGCAGGGCAGAGATTGAATCGCTTCCGGTCCCTCCGACCACTAGCGGCCGAATTTCCAGATCTTCCCTCGCGTAAAGCAGGCCGGTTCCCGGCGGGCCGAACAGGCCCTTGTGCCCAGGCACTGCCAGCAGGTCAATAGCCATTTCCGAAACATTTAAGTCAAACAATCCCCCACCCTGGGCGCCATCGACCAAAAACAGGATCCCTTCTTTTCTGCACCAGGGGCCAAGTTCTTCGATAGCCTGCCGGGTGCCGGTGACGTTGGAACAGAGGCTGAGCACCAGTAGTCTGGTTCGATGGGAACAGGCCGCCTTGAGTTTGGATGGGTCGACAAAACCGTCGGTGGCGGCCGGTACTTTGATTACCTCAACGCCCTTGCGGCGCAGAACTTCAAGAGGACGCAATACGGCGTTGTGTTCTATGGTTGTGGTTACTGCCCGGTCGCCTGAATTAAGCAGGCCAAATAGTGCCAGGTTCAGGGCTTCGGTGGCACTGGCAGTAAAGACAACACGTGACGCGTCGTTAATGCCAAACAGCCTGGCCGTTGACAGGCGTGTTTCAAAAAGTAGCCGACTGGCCTCAATTGCGGCCCGGTAACTGCCCCTTCCGGGACTGGCGCCAAGTTCCCGCAAAGTTCTATCGGTTTCCCGGTAGACCGCCTCCGGTTTTGGATGGCTGGTGGCAGCGTTGTCGAGGTAAATGGCCATGGCAGCGGTCTCTAGACTTTTCGGAACCCTGCTCCCTCACGGACGAACAATTCCGCGGGCTGCAGGTCAGCCTCTGACAGGATCCTCTCGATTTCAACGGATGTCTCGGGGGAAAAACGAATCGCCAGGCCGCAGGCCGAGCTCAGCTCCCTGGGGGCGGGGATGAGCAAAAAGTCGACAGCCTGCTCTTTGAGAAGTTTCTCCGCTGCCAAAACACGATGAATGGAATGAAATAGGGCAACGTAGTCCCGTTCCTGAATCATCGTTACCTTTTCAGTCACGAGGTACAGCCAGCATACGGTCCAGGGAGATTTTGGCCCGAATCCGTGTCTCTTCCGGAACGGTAATCACCGGCGTAAGGGTTTTGAGGCTTGCGTGCAGGTCCTCCAGAGAGATTAATTTCATGTTGGGACAGATCAGGGCCTCGCTGGCAAGGATGAATTCCTTGTCCGGGTTCTCCTTGCGCATGCGGTAGAGGATGCCCATTTCCGTGCCGATGATAAATTTTTTGGACGGCTGTTCCCGTACGTAATCGTACATGCCGCTGGTCGAGCAGATGTGGTCGGCCAATTCCAGCACTGCCGGGTCGCATTCGGGATGGGCGATGAAGGGCGCGCCTGGGTGTTCTGCCTTAACCCGCTTGACGTCTTCAGCCAGCAGATTGTCGTGGCTGGGGCAGAACCCTTCCCAGAAATGAAAGGTTTTTTCCGGCACGAACGAGGCCACGTAACGGCCAAGGTTGCGGTCCGGAGCAAAGATAATTTCTTTAGCGTCAAGCGACCTTACGACCTTGACGGCGTTGGCGCTTGTACAGCAGATGTCCGTTTCGGCCTTGGTTGCCGCAGTGCTGTTGACATAGGTCACCACGGTGGCGTCAGGGTGGTCCTGTTTCATGGAGCGGAGTCCCTCGGCAGTGATCATGTCCGCCATGGGGCAACCGGCGTCGGCGCGGGGCAGCAGAACGGTTTTGTCGGGGGCAAGGATGGCGGCGCTTTCGGCCATAAAATGTACGCCGCAGAAGACGATCACGTCTTTGTCGGTGCGGGCGGCTTCCATGGAAAGCCCCAGGGAGTCTCCGGTGATATCGGCGATTTCCTGAATTTCGTCCCGTTGGTAGTTGTGGGCCAGGATTAGCGCATTTCGTTCGGTTGCCAGTCGGCGGATTTCTTGTTTTAGGGCTTCCTGATTCATCGCGTACAAATTCCCCTGTTGCGGTTAGGTGAGTTGGGTTTCCGGTTTTTGTTGTAATAGTAGTCTGATGTTATATGTCCACCGTTGATTTTTCTATTTCCGACAAGTTTTGTCAAGTATTAAATGGCGTCGGGTTTCCCGCCTCCCGGATCACATGAATCATTGTCTGCTTTGGCAAAGGTCTGTATACTTCCTGCGGAGCCTTGAAACTGGCCATTGAATGCAGTCACCGTGAGTAAAGAAGGGAACGCAGGAATGAATATATCGGACCGTTACCGAGAATTGACCGACGATGTGCAATTGTTGTTGGACGCCCCAGTGGATGGCTCTGGCGGTGAGGTGTTGAAGGCTCAGCGCATTATCGAACAGGCCGCGCAGGAGCTGGAAGAGCTGGAAGAGCTGGTTGGTGAAATCCCACAGATGCAATTGGAAACCAAATTGACACCTGTATTGCTGAAAAGCCACAGCCAGCTCGACCGGGCTCGACTTCTGCTGGTAGAACAGGGGGCCGAGGATCGGGCGGCAGCTGTCTGGGAGCTGGAACAAAAGATATATCGTTTGCTCAATGCCCTCTAAATAAAGGTGCTTAAAAAGATTGTTTTCGGCGTTGCTTTTTGGGGCCGGGACCTTCTCGAAGTAATATCAGTCATGCCCCTAGCGCTTGCATGGTGTGCAATCTTGTTTAGAGTTGTTAGAGAGGATGGAGTTGCTCTATAAACAAGGTCGTTCCGGTCTTGAAAGGAGGCGTATCCATGTCGCTGGGAAAAACCTGGTTTACCCCGAAAGAGGCGGCGTCCATGTTCGGCATCGATGAAAAACTGATTCTGGAATGGGTCGAGGAAGGCCTGGTGCGCTGCGAAAGGCTTGATGACGAGGTTGTGCAGGTCAATCTCGATGACCTTAAGCTGGAAGTCGAGACTTTTCTCAAAAGCTCCTGAATATTGAAGAAGGCTTTATTTTTCAGCAGAATAATTCAAGGCGTCCGGCCTCAGCCGGACGCCTTGTTTTTTTCAGGCGATGGGGCGACCGCCCATCTTTTTAAGGCTGGCATGGGCGTGGCGCAACAGACGCTCGGTGTCCGGCCAGTCGATACATTTGTCGGTGACGGACATTCCGTACTGCAATTCGTCGATGCGTTGCTTTAAGGGCTGGTTGCCGGCTTCGATATTGCTCTCGATCATCAGGGAGTTGATGGAACGATTGCCCTGGGAAATTTGCTCGATAACGTTGTTCAGCACCTCTTCCTGACGGGCATGGTCTTTATAGGAATTGGCATGGCTGCAGTCGACCATTATTGAGGGTTGAAGGCCGGCTTTGGATAACAGGGCTTCGGCATGGGCAATGCTTTCGGCATCGTAATTGGGTTTTCCTCCACCTCCGCGCAGGACCATGTGTCCATCGGGATTGCCGCAGGTTTCGACGATGGCCGTTCGTCCTTCGCGGTCGATGCCGAGAAAGTTGTGCGAATGGGTGGCCGCGTCGATGGCATGGACGGCGATTTGCAGATTGCCGTCGGTGCCGTTTTTGAAACCGACGGGAAAAGACAAGCCACTGGCCATTTCCCGGTGAGGCTGGGATTCGGTGGTGCGGGCACCAATCGCGCCCCAGCTGACCATGTCGGAAAGATACTGGACGGTGATCGGATCGAGCATCTCGCAGGCGATGGGCAGGCCAAGGTTGGTCACTGCGCAAAGCAGATTGCGGGCGACGCCAAGCCCTTTGGAGATCTGATGGGAACCGTTGAGATCCGGATCGTTGATCAGCCCTTTCCAGCCGATGGTGGTGCGGGGCTTTTCAAAATAGACGCGCATAACCAGCAGCAGCTGGTCCGATAGTTCCTGGTTCAGTTTTGCAAGGCGCCGGGCGTAATCGATGGCGGCCTGAGGATCATGAATCGAACAGGGACCGACCACGACCATCAAGCGGCGGTCGTGATTATGGATGATATCCTTGACCTGCTGCCGCGAACGGGTAACAAATTCAGCGGCTTGCTCTGACAGGGGAAAAACCTGCTTCAGGTCGGTAGGAGCGATGATCGGGGTCAGCGAGCGGACATTGAGGTTGGTTGTGCGCTTCATGGAAGGCCTCTCTACAGCGGTTGTTGGTTCGGTGTCATCTGCGAACGGCAGATTGAACAGCCACTTTAGCGATTTTTCAGGAGAAAGTCAAAATATTGCCCCCATCAAAATACACGGAAAAGTTTGACACTGTGCTACCCGATTCGGTATATAGATGAAAGCTAATTGTCGGATATAACAAAATATTCTTGTTAAGAAAGGGTGAGTTGTTGTGGAATTTTTAAATGTGCTGCTAGTTGCCTTGGGGCGGATGGTACATATGCTCATCAGTGCTTATATCTTAATTGTGGTGGCCCGGGCTGTTATCTCTTGGGTTAATCCTGATCCTTACAATCCTATAGTGCGTTTTCTCCACAACGCCACGGATCCAGTCTTGCAACGCATTCGGCGAGTACTGCCACTGCAATTTAGCGGAATCGATCTCTCACCGTTAGTGCTGTTATTTGTCCTCTACTTCCTACAGATAATAATTGAATCCTATTTACCAGTGAGGTGAGGGCTATATTATGAGCATCACACCCATCGATATTCAGCAGCATCAGTTCAAAACCCGGCCCCTCGGTTATGAGAAGAGTGGCGTCGATCATTATCTGGAGCAGATCGCCGAGGAACTGGAGAACTATCATCGCCAGGTTCAGGAACTGAAAGAGGAACTGGCTCATACCAAGGCGGCCCTGGAGGAGATGCGGCAGCGGGAAGCTGCGGTTAAGGACACGCTGCTGACGGCTCAGCAGGTAACCGAAGATCTCAGGGCAAACGCCCATAAAGAGGCAGAAATAGCCCTTGCGGAAGCGGAGCTGGAAGCGGAGCGGATTATTTATCACGCCGAATGTCAGCGTAAGCAATTGCTTGACGAGATCCAGGAAATCAAGAGGCAAAAGATATCTTTCGAGAGTTCCCTGCGCAGCCTCCTGGAAAGCCACCTGCGGTTCCTCGATATGGACAGCTTGCCGGAAAAACAAGCGGACCGGCCGGGCCTGTTGGAAGCCGATATTGAGCCTTCTGCCGAGTCGACTGTGTCCGGACCGGCTGAAGAAAATCAACCGGATTAAATGTGCCCCTATCTGCAGGACAACAGCGACGGGGTAACCATCAGCGTCTATGTGCAGCCGCGGGCCAGCCGCAATGAGGTGGCCGGGTTGCAGGGCGACGAGTTAAAGCTGCGTCTCACTTCACCTCCGGTCGAGGGGGCGGCCAACAAGTTGTGCCGCGAATTTCTCGCCAAACTGCTCGGTGTGGCCAAGGGCCAGGTCAGTCTGGTCTCCGGCGATAAATCTCGTCATAAACGGCTGCTGGTTCGAGGCGTCACTTCGGAACGGGCCCGTCATATCCTGGGATGTTGACTTTTTAGAGGCCTCCCCTTTCGCCCCACCCCCCAGATCCTGCTTTCTCTCTTCTACGATGACCTTTGTCCTGCGTTTGTCTGATCTTTGTTCCTAGGGTAAAATTTTAAAAAACCGCAAATAAAGGGGGCAGAATCTACTGTCCGAGGTGTGCCATGAATAAGGTCATTCAAACTGAGCGCTATGCCAAGTATGTCGATGAGATTCGTAAACTTAAAGACCGGAATGCCGACCTGGAAAGCCTCAATCAGCGCTTGTCCAGGCAGTTGGACGAGTTGCACGGCGAATATCTGGAGTTGCGCTATGCAATGAAAGGTATGGCATCCCAGGCCGAGGTGCTCGCTCTGCGTAAAAAGGTTCTCGAACTGCAGAACAAGCTCCAGCTCAAGTAGCCTGCTCGAGGTCAAAATGAGGAGCAAGTCCCAATTCATATTAAGCTTGCCGAGACTTACTTCAGGTGTTCCACGATAAAATTTCCTTAACGGGGTTGGGGCAAGATCAATTTCGGGGGTTCAGGGTCGAAAAGGCCGCCAGAGGAATAATCCCCTCCTCCTCGAAATTCACGGTTCGGGACAGCACGCCAAAACCTCCCAGAGTCACCTGGCCGCTAATGGCAAAGGGGATGTCCCTTTGTTCCTGGTGATTGCGTCCGATACGCAGCAAGTTGAGATAACTGCTCGACAAGCGCAAGGTCATGCTGCCTGTGCCGTGAGCGCCGATATGGATCTTGTTGGCTGTTTGACCTTGTGCCACCGTAATATCATCCAAACTCAGAGCATAGACGGCTCTTTGGATATCCAGCGGAAAGTCATTGGGGTTATATAGGCTCAAGTCCGCACTCATGATGGCATGGCTAAGCGTTAGATTCTCCAGTTTCAGACTGAGCAGACTCACCTCTGGCGCCATCGGCCGTATGCTGGCGCAGGCGGTGAGCAACAGGACAAAGCAGGTAAGCAGAAATGTCTTGATGATGCGTCTCATGGCGAATCCTTTCGGGAAGGAAAGTGCTTTTAGCGACGTTTCAGGGATCGTCCAAGGCGCAGCAGCAGACCCTGGCGGGTTTGCAGGGCGCCATGGGGGCAAAGCTCCTGGCAGCAAAAGCAACCGATGCAGCGACGATAATCGATGTGTAACCGCCCCTTGTCGATGGACATGATCTCAGGGGGACAGTGTTTGACGCAAAGACCGCAGAGAACGCATCTCTGACGATCAACCCGGGGGCGGGCACTGAGAGATTGTTTAAGAGGAGCTCGCAACCAACCTGGCAGACCAAAGTTGACGTCGGTGGTTTTTGCCGGTCGAAAGTTGCGGCAGCGCAATTCTTCCGGGGGCGTACCGCTGATTTCGATCTGGCTGAGTTGGCTCTCCGGGCGATGGCTGGCTGCCGCTACCCGCTGGGTCCATACCTCCTGTGGGCTTATTCCGGTCAGCTGGCAGGCCACCGTATCCAGGGCCAGCGGGTTTCTGCTGGCCAACAGGGCACCCATATGGACCGGGTCGCCGCTGCCGGGTCCGTCTCCTTCCATCGCGGTGATGGCATCGGCGATGGTCAGGCTCGGAGCGATGTGTTCGGCCAACTCAAGAAGCATCAGGGCGAAAAAGGCCTTGTCGGAACCCGCCTGCAAATGAAGCCGCGGTTTGCGCATCCCGACCACCGCCCCAAACAGGTTTTTCACTCCGCAGGTCAAACCCATCATCTGGTGGGTTTTAAGCTTCGGCAGGTTGATGATCACATCGGCGTCGAGGATATCGCGAGCAATCTCCAATTGATGAAAGGTCGATCCTTGAGGTCGAACGGTGACCGATTCACTAAAAGGAGCGAACGTTGCCCCGGTCTCTTCGATCACTGCCAGGATGCCGCAACGCCTGGCGACTTGAAGCGGGCTGCCGATGCCGGGTGAATCGCCAACCGCCACTTTGCCGCCGGCTTTCTGCACCATGCGAATCACGGCCCGTACGATTTCCGGATGGGTGGTAACCGCCAGGTCCGGTTCTTTGGCCGCCAGCATGTTCGGTTTGAGGAGCACCTTTTGGCCGGGACTGACGAAAGCGGACATTCCCCCTGCCGGTCCCAAAAGGATTTCCAGCGCTTGTTCTACTTCGGCCCGCCGGTAGCTCGAACATCGGCCGAGACTTACCTGTGTTTTCATCCGGGCAGGACCTTTATATGCATTCTCCGATGCCTTGGCCCGTCAAATTCGCAGAAGTAGATTCCTTGCCAGGTGCCGAGCACCGGTTTCCCTTTGTCAACGATGAGCAGTTCGCCGGCTCCGACCAGAGAACTCTTGATGTGGGCGGCGCTATTGCCTTCGCAATGCTGATAGCGGTCTTCAAAGGGGATTACCTTGTTCAGTTCCATCGTGATGTCTCGGGTGACGTCGGGGTCGGCGTTTTCGTTGATGGTCACCGCGGCGGTGGTATGGGGTACTTGCAGAAGGGCCAGGCCCGATTCGATGCCTGTGGCTGCAATGACCCGGCAGACTTCGCTGGTGATGTCGATCATTTCCACCCTTTGCCGGGAAATAATTTCGATGGTGGTCATGGGCGTTCCTCCTTTAGCCGATCAACGATGCAGCGTAAAACTTTACGACGGAATAGCAGGCTGGTATGGCCGCTGCCGGACAGCTCAATGTTGCAGGCGCCGTCAAGCCGGGCATGTTCATAGGGCAGGACCATGTTGTCATGACGGCTGTAGATGGTGCTGATGCGGGCTTCGGGCGGCAAGGGGGTTACGGCCAACCGTTGCAGAAAAGGGGAGCCCGGCATGAGCAGGCGGCCCAGTGAAGAGAGGGCGAAAGGGGCCAGCTTGGAACCGCCGTTGGGGGTGGCGATTAGCAGGCAGCAGTCAACCTTTTGGGCGCCGCCCCGGATTTGCAGGTAGTTGCGGGCAATGATGCCGCCCATGGAATGGCCGATCAGGTGGACCTTCTGCCGGCCGTTGGCCATGCGTAGTTCATCCACCCGTTTGGCCAGTCGCTCGGTGAGGATTTCCACGTCTTTCCAGGGCGGCAGAGCGATAGTATGCAGGTTGGAAAATCCCCGGCGTTGCAGGCAAAGCTTGAGCCATAGCCAGCAGGCAGGGGATTGAAACAGGCCATGTAAAAAAATAATGGGTTGTTGCTCGTCTGCAGCGACTTTCTCTTTACGGTTGAGCCAGCCGAGAGGCTGCAGTAGGATAGTCAGAATCAGGCAGGCTGTTTCAACGGCGATCAGGATAACGCTAAACAGCAGACGTCGGGGGGCCAGCCGGCTGTCCAACAGCTGCGGATCGCGGTTGGCGTATTCGTACCAGGCCATGGCGAAAGTCAGGCTCACCACACCTGCCACGACGCCTGTGAATAAAGCTAACAAACTAAGAAAAGTTGTCAATTTCCCTCCTTGGAGAAAGCATTATTACACGCACATCGAGAGGCGTCAACGGCTTTGGAGGGGCCTCTGATGGAGATTTCTGCGAGACTCAGACGTAGGTTTTTGTGAGGCGCATATGCAGCAATTGATAGCCGATTTTGAGCAACATCTCGCCGTTGAACGGAACCTGTCCGCCCATACCCGGCGAGCTTACCGCCAGGACCTTGAAGAGTTCCGGGCTTTTTTAAAACAGGAATCGGCGGGCTCTGCCGCACTCCAGGTGACCGATGTCGATACGTTGCTTTTGCGCCGGTATCTGGCTTTTTTGCATCGCAAAAACAGTCGTTCGACCATCGCCCGCAAGCTTTCCTCTCTGAGAAGTTTTTTCGCTTATCTGGTGCGCCAGGGGGTGTTGAGTGCCAATCCCGGTGAGCTGGTCTCTACCCCGAGGCAGAAAAAGTATCTACCCAAAACCCTGACCGTCGATGAGGTCTTCGCTTTTATTGAGAAGCAGGGAGGTTCGGAAGTTCTGGTATGCCGGGACCGGGCTATTCTAGAGGTTCTCTATTCCTGCGGCTTACGGGTCGGTGAACTGACGGCTCTTGATATCGACAGTATCGATCTCGAACAGGGACTGGTCCGGGTTCTCGGAAAAGGCGGTAAAGAAAGATTGGTGCCTCTCGGTCGGAAAGCCCGCTCGTCCCTGCTGCGTTATCTCGATGTGCGCGGTACGGGCTCAGACGAAAAGGCTTTATTCCTTAATTACCGCGGCGGCCGCCTTAGCGCCCGCAGTATCGAACGCAACTTCAAGAAGTTGCTGCTCCAGGCCGGTCTTATCAAGGACGTTACACCCCATAGCCTGCGTCATTCCTTTGCTACCCATCTGCTCGATGGCGGAGCCGACCTGCGTGCCATCCAGGAACTGCTCGGCCATGCCTCCCTGTCCACGACCCAGAAATACACCCAGGTCAGTCTCGATCATCTGATGGATGTTTACGACAAGGCCCATCCGCGGGGGCGAAAGAAATAAAGTAACAATCTTCCTGGTCGCCCCTTTTATTTTTCAGGTATCCAAGATGGTCTAAAGAATAAATATGAAACAGCAATACAAGACGGCCCAGCCTATAAGGATCAGGTTGGGCCATTCGGTTTCATTGTCATCAAGAATGGTGAGAACCGGTATCCTCTATTTACTGCATAGGGATAGAGAGTCGCGCCTGAGTGCCTTGATTGTCTAAGCTATGAACGGAAAGCTCCCCGCCGTGGGCGCTGATAATCGACTGGACAAGGCTCAACCCAAGGCCGCTTCCGGGGGTTGATCGACTTTGGTCTCCGCGAAAAAAGCGATCGCAGATGCGGGGCAAGTCGTCTTCTGGGATGCCTGGCCCATTATCTGTAACGGTAACAAAAAGGTTTTGTTTCTCGATCATTGCGGAAACTTCCACTTGGCCTTTCTGCTGGGTAAATTTGATAGCGTTGTCCAGCAAATTGGCGAGCGCCCGCTGCAGACATCTCCGGTCGCCGTACACGACGAGGGGGGTCTCGGGAACCTCTGTGGTTAGAGCGATTTCCTTATCCTGAGCGACCGAGGAATACAACTCCGCCACATCCTGTATGATTTCCTTCATATCCACCGGATCGTGGGCCAGGGGGCGCAGCCCTGCATCGGTTTCGGCGATTTCCAGCATGATGTTGATCATGCCGACCAGGCGGTCGCTCTCTTCGACGACCGCTCCCGCCATGTCGCGATATTCCTCAAGGCTCTGTTTGCCAGTCAGTGTAGTCTCCGCCAGGCCTCGCATGCGGGTCACCGGGCTGCGCAGATCGTGGGCCACGTTATTGGTGACGTCGTGAAGTTCGCTGATCAGGGACTGAATACGATCCTGCATTCGGTTGAAGGAATGAGTCAGGTTTTTGATTTCCTCGCTGCCGCCATTCAGGGCGATGCGTTGCGACAGATCTCCCCGGCTCATCTGGTCGGCCCCGCGCCGGACCCGTTGAATTCCGCTGAGGGCGTTCTTTGCCACATAGAAACCGATCAGGATACCGCTTAGGAGCATTACTGCAAAAGAGAAGTAAAACACCCTGCGGAAGTCTGTGAGGAGTTGTTCGTCTTCGCTGAGGATCTTGCCGAACTGAATAAGGTGACCGTCCCCCAGTTCTTGAAAAAAAAGACGTACCCGGTCCCGGTTTCCGGGCAGGTAGATGGTCTGAAAGCGTTCGCTGCGGCGTTCTTCCAACTCTAGGGTATGCGCCGGCAATCCTTGCCAGAGGCTAAGGTTGGAGGAAACAACGACTTTGAATTCCGGCGAATAGACCCGGATAAATAAATGTTCGTCTCCTTCGCCTTCTGTTTCGAGAAATATTTCCCGCGTAAGGCCTTTGAGGCCGCTTTGCTGATAAATCTCCACGCACTCACGGCCATCGCCGCTAAGTTCCGTATCGATACGCTGTAGCAGGCTCGTCTCCAGGTTGTTGTCGATCATCCTGAAAACAGCCAGCGACAAGATGGCAAAAAGCAGGGTATAGAGGAAAGTCAGGCGGGCGGAAAGGGAGCGGAACATACTACTTCTTATCCTCCAAAAGATAGCCTGCGCCGCGTACGGTGTGGATCAGCTTGCGAAAAGAGGGCAGATCGATCTTGTCGCGTAAACGACAGATGCGGGACTCGACAACATTGCTTTCCGGATCGAAATTATAGTCCCAGACGTTTTCCATGATCATGGTTTTGGAAACCACACGCCCTTCGTTGCGCATGAGATAGGCCAGCAGGGAAAATTCTTTCTGCGGCAGTTCGATTTCGACCTCTCCGCGAAAAACCTTGCGCCTTACGAGATTCAGGGTCAAGTCGGCGACGGTCAGGGTGGTTGGCTCTTCTCTAGCCTGGCTTCTTCGCAACAGGGCCTGGACGCGGGTCAACAGTTCGGTAAAGGCGAAAGGTTTAACCAGGTAGTCGTCGCCCCCGGTCTGTAGGCCGCGAACCCGATCATCGACGGTTTTTTTGGCACTCAAAACCAGAATTGGGGTGTTGATGCGCTGTTTGCGCAGCCGCTCAATAAGTGACAGCCCGTCGAGTTTAGGCAGCATGATATCGACCACGGCCACGTCGTAACTGCCGTCTTCGGCCATGAACAACCCTTCCATGCCGTCGGAGGCACTGTCTACCACAAACCCGGCCTGGGTGAACCCTTTCTTGATGAACTGCGCGGTTCGCGCATCGTCTTCTACCAGCAGTATCCGCATCATATTTCCTCGTTTTCCAGCTCCGTCGGTAGCCAGGGGGAGGGACGAACTACCTGTTGCAAAGGAGTTGCGTTTCCCCTGGTCCGCTTCATTTTATGGCCTCTTGCCAAGGATTGCAAAGAGGGAATGCAGACAGGCGCGAAGGCCGTTGTTTTTTATTCGCGGACTGCAGATTGCTCATCTCCTGCTTCAACTTTGGCCAGCAAGCCACGGTTCAGGCGGATTTCGTCCAGCGAATGTTCGCCGAGGGCATACTGTTGTTTTCGGTAGGCAAGGCTGGGCCAGAGCGCGGTGGCGAGGGCATTTTTGACCAGTTCCTGATCCGCCTGGCGGGCAGGTATGAGTTTTCCGCCGCTGTAGATAAGCTGCTGGGCCGGCTTGTCGGCCGCATGAACCACCACCTGGTCGCCACGCATATAGGCATGGGTCGAACCATACTGCATGATGGCCCTCCCGGGGAAGTCCTTCGGCAGTTGCAGCAGGTCATGTCCGGGCATGGGGTGCTCGGAATCCAGGCCCATCAGCGACAAAAGGGTTGGCGCCAGATCAGCCTGGCTGGCAACCTTGTTGTATTCGGCGGGATTGACGCAACCGCCCAGAATCAACGCCGGGATGTGGAAGTGCTCGATGGGGATCAGGCTGGGGCCTTTGACAACGTCGTCGTGATCGGCGACCACCAGAAACAAGGTGTCGTCCCAGTAGTCCGAAGCACGGGCTTTGTCGAAGAATTCGCCCAGGGCATGGTCGGCATAGCGGACCGCATTGGCCAGCGTACCTTGTTTCGTCGTCAGGTTCGCTTCCGGGCTCTGCGGAATGTCGTATGGAGAATGGTTGGACGAGGTAAAAACCAGGGCAAAGAAAGGGGCGTCGCCGTGTCGGGTGAATTCCTCGTCGGCCCGGCGAAACAGGTCGCCGTCCGAAACACCCCAGGTGCCGTGAAAATTCGGGGCGGGATAATCGTTCTCGTCGATGACCCTGTCGAAACCGTTGGCCAGGAGGAAGCCGCGCATGTTGTCAAAATGGCTCTCCCCCCCGTAAATGAAATCGCTTCGGTAGCCGGCCTCTTTCAAAATGCGGGCGATGGTAAAAAAGTCGTTCTGGGCCAGCCCCAGCTTAACCACGCTGCGCGACGGACTCGGGAAAAAACCGGTGGTGACTGCTTCGATGCCGCGAATAGAGCGGGTTCCTGTGGCGTAAAGTTGTTTGAACCATAGGCCCTCTCGGGCCAGTTTATCAAGTTCCGGGGTGAAAGGCTTGCCGCCGAGAGACGCCACATACTGCGCCCCCAGACTCTCCTCGAGGATAATGACCAGGTTTTTGGGCCGCTGCCGGAGGGCAACGGCTTTCTGCCGATGCAGGGTCGGGATCTGGTCCGAGACGAAGGCCTCGGGGGGCAGCAGCATCTCGCGCCTTATCCGTCGGACGATTTCTTCGGTCTTCATTTTCGGATAGATCTTTGTCTTGCCCTTTTCGTCCTTCAGGCGGTACATCGCATAAAGGACCGAGTAGGCAGAATTGAGGCACAGTTCATTGACCAGGTGATCACTGGAGAATGCTGCCGTACTGGGGTTGGCAGGGCGATGATCGAAACTGTTGCGTCCCCCGATCAGCAGCAGACAGAGGACCAGAGGGGAAACGACCAGGCGTTTGCCGATGTTCCAGCGCTGTACCGGTACGGCGGTCGTAAGAAAGATCCTGCGGACGAGAAAAAATGTCACTGCCGTCAGCAGCAGGGCGGCCAGTAGCTGTACTCTGAAACCTCCCCAGATGGTCAGGGCAACTTCCTTCGGGTGGTTTAGGTATTCGATAAAAATCCGGTTGGGACGCAGGTCGTATTGCTGGATAAATGGTGGGGTGGCCGCCTCCATGAAGACCATAAAAACGATCCAGAAGGACAGCCATGCAGAAGATATTTTCTGCCAAATCGATCTGCTGTTCATACGAACCGGAAACAGAAACAGCCCCAGGGCAATGGGCACCAGCAGATAGCAGATCAGAATCATGTCCATACGGATGCCGTAGCCAAGCACCCGCCAGAACCCGTCTGCTGCAGCAACCCGCGGCCACTGCCAAATAACAAGGCCTAAGCGTGCGAGACTAAGCACCGTTGTTGCAACTACCAGAAATTTCAAAAGAGGACGCAGAGGCCCTGCTGTCTTTGCAACCACGGCAACAGAACAGGTAAACACCTTGTGCATATTTTTGAAAAACGATTTCTTCGACATGGTGATCTTTCCTCTAAAAAAACTCTACAGGGGGCTGGTGGAATGCTTTCCGCAAGAACTTGCAGCGCTCCTGGGCAATAAAGTAGTGGACTATCAGAGGAAAGTAGCGAATTGAAATTGCCTCAAGATGACGGGGACATTACCATTTGGTCATCTTGGTTTAACTAGCAGGCTCAACGCGTATGGTTGCTGTTTGGGGGTGGTATGAGCGAGGCGACTTGTAATCGTCCCAAAACTTTTTGGAAGAAGTTGTGGGGAAATAGAATGTGGTTCCTGAAATTGGGACATTTTAGAAATGTCGGGCAGTTTTTTTGCGTGCGCTATTTGCTCTTGCCAATATTCCGGACCGTAATGTAGGTTAGTAATATCTTTTATGAAATGCCCTGTTCTCCAAGTCGATCAGGGGTTTATGGTCTGGCAGCTGTTTTTATCGGAGCATCGATTCATTATGCCGATTCGTTGGGATTTTAAAGAGCATCTTTCGCTGGGTAAATATGTCCTGCGCTGGTTTTTTCTCGTCTTGCCCATGTCGGCCCTGGTCGGATCGGCCGTGGCCCTGTTTTTGTGGATGCTGCACGAAGCGACGGTAATGCGTTGGGAGCACCCCTGGTTGGTCTGTTTGCTGCCCCTGGCCGGTATCGCCATCGTCGTCAGTTACAAGCGCTACGGCAAGAATGCTGAAGGGGGCAACAACCTGGTTATGGAGCAGATCCATGAGCCGGGCGGCGGCGTGCCGTTGCGCATGGCGCCGCTGGTGCTGCTGGGCACGGTGGTTACCCACCTGTTCGGCGGCTCGGCCGGCCGGGAGGGGACCGCGGTGCAGATGGGCGGCAGTATCGCCCAGGTGTTCACGGGGCCGTTTAAGCTCAATGAGGGTGACACGCGCATTCTGCTGACGGCGGGGGTTGCTGCCGGTTTCGGCGCGGTGTTCGGCACCCCCTTAACCGGAGCGGTCTTCGCTTTGGAGGTTTTGGCCCTGGGCAGCATGCGCTACAACGCCCTGATACCCTGCCTGATGGCGAGTGTAATGGGCGATTTTTTCTGCACTGTCTGGGGGATCGGCCATACCCATTACCACATCAGCGGGGCGGCCATGCAGATCTCGCTGCCGGAATTCAGAATCGACCCGCTTCTGGCGGCTAAGATCGCCATCGCATCGGTGGCCTTCGGCCTGGCGGGATTCCTGTTTGCCGAACTCACCCACTCCTTTCAGAAACTGTTCAAGCGCTTTGTTCCCGTCTACTGGGTACGGCCGATTATCGGTGCCGTCCTGGTGCTGGGCATCAGCTGGCTGCTCGGCACCCGGGACTACCTGGGAATCGGCGTTACCACCGCCACCGGCGAAGGTGTGTCGATTGTTAACGCCTTTACCGGCGGCGTGACGTCCTGGAGCTGGTTCTGGAAGCTGTTGCTGACGGCCATCACCCTCAGTGCCGGCTTCAAGGGGGGCGAAGTGACGCCGCTGTTTTTCGTTGGTGCGACCCTGGGCGCGGCTCTGGCCGGTCTGCTCGGGGTGCCGGTCGACCTGCTGGCCGGGGTCGGTTTCATCGCGGTCTTTGCCGGTGCTACCAACACGCCGTTGGCTTGTACCATCATGGGCGTGGAGCTGTTCGGCTCTCAGTATCTGATCTATTTTGCCACGGGCTGTTTTCTTGCCTATCTGTTCAGTGGTCATTCGGGCATCTATCTCTCGCAGCGTATCGGCTTTGCCAAGGGCAATCACCTGGAACACGATGATGAGACATCGTTGCGCAAGGTTCGCAACAGCAGGCGTGGCTTGTTCGATAAGTTTTTCAATTAAATTGCCGACAAGTGAGTACCAAAGAAAAGAGCCCATCCGATTAACGGATGGGCTCTTTTCTTATGGTTTTTCGAAAGGTACTGGGTGCTTTCAATCCCAGCTTTTGACCTTCATGGTGCCGTGTTCGGCCAGGTGTTGCTGCATGCGGAAGACCTTGTCGAGCATGTGCGGTTCGTGGCCGCAACCGCTGGCCAGGCAGATGCTGCTGGCCCGATCGAGGTACTCCTGCAGGATCGGCCGGTAATCGGGGTGAGCGCAGCGGTAGATGATGGTCTCGGCCCGTTCCCGGGGAGCGAGGCCGCGCAGGTCGGCCAGGCCCTGTTCGGTGACGACCACGTCGAGGTCGTGCTCGGTGTGGTCGACGTGGGGCACCATCGGCACCACGCAGCTGATGCCGGTCGGATCGGTTTTGCTGGGGCGCACCGAGGGGGTGTGCATGATCGACAAGAAGGCGTTGCGCAGAAAATCGCCGGAGCCGCCGATGCCGTTGATCATGCGGCTGCCGCCCACCAGCGTCGAATTGGCGTGGGCGTAGATGTCGAACTCCACCGGGGTGTTCATGGCGATGACGCCGAGACGGCGGATGATTTCCGGGTTGTTGGCCAGTTGTTGGGGGCGAAGCACGATCTTGCTGGTGTACTCGTCCCATTTGTCATAAAGGCGCTTGAATCCACCCTCACTGAGGGACAGGGAGGTGGCCGAAGCGAAATTCAACTTGCCCGAGTCGAAGAAGTCGAGCATGGTGTCCTGCAATACCTCGGTATAAACGGTCAGGTCGGAGAAGGGGCCGTTGACCAGGCCGCCGACCACGGCGTTGGCGATGTTGCCGACGCCCGATTGCAGGGGCAAGAGGTTGGCCGGCAAACGTCCGGCACGCACTTCGGTTTCCAAGAAATCGAGAATATGTCCGGCGATTCGTTCCGAGACGTGGTCCGTGTCGCCAAGCGGCCGGCCGTTGTCCGGTTCGCGGGATTCAACAATGGCCACAATTTTGTCCGGATCGCAGCGCACCCAGGGCTCGCCGATTCGGTCGCTGACCTTGCTGATAAGGAACGGTTGCCGGTTGGGCGGCAGTTCCGGAATAACGATGTCGTGAAGCCCCTCGTGGGAGGGGATGGCCGTGTTCAGTTCGATGATCAGCCGCTCTGCGGTCTGAATGACCTCGGTGGCGATACCCACCGAACCGGCCAGAACGATGTTGCCTTCGGGGGTGATGGCCGAGGCCTCGATGATGCCGATATCGAGCTTGCCCCCCAGGTCCTTGGTGTAAAAGCCGTACAGCAGGTCCTGGGCGAACATGGAGAGATGCTTGTCGTTCATCAGGATACGGCCGCTGTTGATGCCTTTTTGAATGTTCTTGCCGCTTTGATAGGGCCAGCGCCGGGCGATCATGTCCAGGGAGGCCCAGCGGTCTTCCGTTTCGGTGCCGACGGAGGCGCCGACCAGCAGGTTAAAGCGCAGCTTTCCTTGCAGGTTGTTGGCTTCGACATGGTCGGCCAGGGCCTTGGGTATGGCCTTGGGGTAACCCACGGGGGTGAAGCCCGACCAGCCCAGGTTCATGCCGTCCTTGAACAGCGGAAGGACCTCTTCAACGGTTTTGACCCGGTTGCGCAGAACAGGGCAGCTGATTCGGCTTTCTAGAGTGGACATAGTTCACCTCCTTGATCTGATGATGCACAATGCTTCGCTGTCGCCAGAGGCCGAAAACCCCCTTGGTGTACGCGGGGTCGCGCAACTGTTGGCGTTGACAGGGCGAATGTTCAGGGCTTTCAACGGGAGGTTTAATAGCCCGATCGGGCCTGAATCCGGAGAACTGCCCGGAGGGTACGGCGGGTTGTTTACAGCGAAGCTAAACTATAAAAGTGATGTATACGGGCGTCAAGAAAAAACCTGGTTCTTTCAGTAGGCCGGTTTTGATTAGTGGGCGAAGTCAGAGCTCTTCCTGGAGCAGTTTTTCTGCCTTGGCGTAGTACTCGCTGCCGGGATAATCCTGCAGCATTTTTTCTAGAGTTTTTACCGCCAGGGCAGGGTGGCCGTTATCCAGGTATGCTTTGCCAAGGTAGTATCCGACCTGGTCCAATCCTGAAAAATCCGGAAAGTTTTCATAAATGGCGGCCAGCCGGTTGATGGCCGAACGATGCTCACCGGTTTTTAGATAAAAACGGCCGACGTAGAGTTCATGTTGGGCCAGGTGATCACGGCAGTAGGCAATGATCTCAGGAGCTTCTTTGGCCCGCCAGTCGTTAGGATAGAGACGCTGCAGGCTTTCAAAGGTGACAATGCTGTTTCGGGTTGCCGTCTGGTCGCGGTCAATGGCCAGAACCTGATTGAAATAGGACATGCCCAGGCGGCTCAATACCCGGGCTGTTTCCGGGTGCCCAGGATGTTGCTTGAGAAAAGTTTCATAGGCGCTGGCTGCTTCGGGGAAATCTTTTGCGGCATAATGGGTGTCGGCCAGCAGTAGTTCGGCCTTGGTGTTAATCTCAGCGGATTCAAAAATTTCCCGGGCTTTTTCCAATGAGGTGACAGCTTCCATGTAATCGCCGTCTTCAAATTGGGCTTTTCCCTGAAGATAATAATCTTCAGCACTTTTGGGTTGGGGAATTTCGCCGCCAATGCAGCCCGCAAGAAAAAAAGAGGACAATAAGGCACACCAAAACGCCAGTTTCATATATCTAGAACCTCAACGATGGAAGATGGATAAAAGCTGCGGTAGAGATTAAGTGATTTGCCGTTGTTTGTCAATCAAACAGCCTTTGGCCGAAGGGCAACCAGTAGGATCAGCCGTGAGTGAGGGCGAGTTGTCCTTTGAGCTTCGTCAGGGCGGCTTTTTCGATCTGGCGAATGCGTTCTCGGCTGACGCTGTAATGGTCGGCAAGTTCTTGCAGGGTCTGGGGAGTATCGCAGAGGATCCGTTGCTGGACGATGTGACGTTCCCGTTTATTGAGTACCGCCAGGGCATCTTCTACCTGGTCGGAAAGAACCTGGGTTTCCTCGTGCTCCAGGAGCAGTGTCTCCTGATTGTCGCGTTCGTCGGCAAGAGAGTCCAGCAACGTATAGTCGCTGCCCTCTGTCAATTTCAGGTCGAGTGACGCATCGCGGGCGGCCATGCGCAGGGCCATTTCCTCGACCTCACTGTCCCGCACTGCCAGTTCGTTGGCAATTTCCTGGGGCTCTTCGCGGCCGGTTAATCGGCGCAGGGCCCGCCGGGTCTGGTTAAGCTTGAAAAAGAGTTTTTTCTGGGCCTGGGTCGTCCCGATTTTTACCAGAGACCAGTTTTTCATTATGAAATTGTTGATGTAGGCTCGAATCCACCACACGGCATAGGTGATGAATTTTAGTCCCCGCTCAGGATCGAATTTCCTCAGCGCCATCATCATGCCGATGTTGCCCTCTTGGATAAGGTCAAGGGTTTTCAATCCGTAGCCCCGGTATTCGTGGGCAATTTTGACCACGAAACGAAGGTTGGCACAAATCAGGCGGTGAGCGGACTGGCGGTCGCCATGGTTCTTGTAGTCTGTTGCCAGGCGATACTCTTCTTCGCGACTGAGCAGGTCGAATTTTTTGATCTGGGCAATGTATAGGTCAAGGGTGTCAGTGACAACCGGCAGGTAGAGGGTGCTCATTGAAAAGGCCTCCCTGGGATTTGATCTTTGTTTGAGTTGTGTTAGCACTCTGGTGGTTAGAGTGCTAATATATATAGCAAATCATATTTAGTGTTGCAAGCAAAAAGGGCTTTTTGAATTTGCTGCGTCTTGCGACATGCCTCCTTTTGGTGTCTCGTTCCTTGTTTGGAGCCTGTTGAAGTTTTTGATGTTGCCTGTTTGGACTTCTGCTTCAAGGCGCGACCAGATGCGCGTTGACTATCTGCAAGGGGCGTATGATAATGAGAGACCTCTCGACCTTCATTGTTTTGGTGTTTCATCCATGTGGGCTTGGCCTGGGTGACTTTTTCCGGAATGTATCCAGGTAATCCACCGTTGTGGGTAGTTCTTTTTGCTGGGACCAAATAATGACTGTTCCTGCCTCTCTTTTACGTATGGCCCCTTGGGCTCACGCTCTGTTGACCGAAGTTCTGCAGCCCGGTGCCCTGGCAGTGGACCTTTCTGCCGGAAGCGGCCGGGACGCTCTTTTTTTGTTTCAACGGGTAGGCGAAAACGGAAGGGTGCTCATTTTCGATGTTCAAGAACAGACTTTGCAGGCGACGGCCAGTTTGTTGGAACAAGAAGGGGCAAAGATCCAATCCGGCAACTTGAAGGCCGGTGAGCCATATGCAGAGCCGGGCATCTATCTGGTGCATGATTGCCATAGCCGCCTGGCCAGTTATCTGAGCGAACCGGTTCCTGCCATAATCGTTACACTCGGTTGCTTGCCCGACGATGATACTGCCTGGGCCACTGCATCCCCTTCGACTCTTTCGGCATTGCGGGCGGCTCTTGAAATGCTTGTTCCCGGAGGGCGTCTGGCAGTGGTGTGTTATGGGGATTCTTCGGGGCGCACCTCGGAAGCAGAAAAGGTCGAGCAGCTCTTTGCCGGATTGCCTTCCGAATATTGGGATGTCTTGCAGCTGTCTGTACCGAACCGCCAGTCCGCACCGACCCTGCTGGTCGTTGAACGACGGCCGCGTTAGCAGGGTTCTTTCTTTTAGCGAGATGTAAATGTCAGTTTTGAAGCGGGATCCGCTGGATACCCTGCATAGCGTCTTCGGGTACCGATCTTTTCGCCCTTTTCAGCAGCAGATTGTCGATAATTTGATCGCCGGGCAGAGCGTCTTTGTGTTGATGCCCACAGGTGGCGGCAAGTCGATCTGTTACCAGTTGCCGGCTTTGCATCGACAAGGAACGGCCATTGTTGTTTCTCCCCTGATCAGCCTGATGAAGGATCAGGTCGATGCCTTGCACGTCAACGGCGTGCGAGCGGCCTTTTATAATTCCTCCCTTCGCAGTTCCGAGGCTCGCCAGGTCCTGGCGCAGCTCCATGAGGGTCAACTCGATTTGCTCTATGTCGCCCCGGAGCGGTTGATGAGTGAAGGGTTTCTGGAACGTTTACGTCAGGTGCCAGTGGCCCTTTTCGCTATCGATGAGGCGCACTGCGTCTCTCAGTGGGGGCATGATTTCCGGCCGGAGTATGTCCAGCTGGGTAATTTGCGCCAGCTTTTTCCCGAAGTGCCGTTGATCGCATTGACGGCTACGGCGGATGCCCAGACCCGGGAAGAGATTCTACAGCGTCTCGGATTGAACAATGCCGCCAGTTTTATCGCCGGCTTCGATCGACCCAACATTCGCTATTCGGTGGTGGAAAAGAGTAAGCCGGCCCGCCAGTTAATGGACTTTCTTGGCCGCCAGAAGGATCTGCCGGGTATTGTCTATGCGCTTAGCCGCAAACGGGTCGAAGAGGTGACGATCAAACTCCAGAAAGCAGGATTGTCCGCCGCGGCCTATCATGCCGGTCTTGGCGATGAAGAGCGGCGGCGGGTGCAGGAAGCGTTTCTTCAGGACGACTTGCAGGTGGTGGTGGCTACCGTCGCTTTCGGTATGGGTATCGATAAGTCCAATGTCCGCTTTGTGGTGCATTACGATTTGCCTAAAAATATCGAAAGCTACTATCAGGAAACCGGTCGTGCCGGGCGCGATGGTCTGCCGGCCGAGGCGTTGTTGCTGTTCGGCTATGGTGATATAGCGATTAGCCGCGGTCTGATCGAACAGGGGCGCAATGAGCGGCAGAAACGCATCGATCTGCACAAGCTCAATTCCATGGTGGCTTTTGCCGAAGCACAGCTCTGTCGCCGAAGGGTGTTGCTTGGCTATTTCGGCGAGCAATTGGATGCCGATTGCGGTAACTGCGATATTTGCCTCGATCCCCCTGAACTTTATGATGCCACCGTAGATGCCCAAAAAGCTCTTTCCTGCGTCTTCCGGGTTGGTCAGCGATTCGGGGCTGGCCATGTCATCGACGTGCTGCGCGGCGCAAAGAATCAGCGGGTCAGCCAGTTGAAACACGATAAACTGTCGACCTACGGTATCGGCCGCGATCAGAGCCAGGAGGTCTGGGGCAGTCTATTGCGGCAGCTGATTCATCTGGGTTATCTGGAGCAGGATGTCGGCAACTATTCGATTCTCAAGCTGACGGCCGCAGCCCGTCCCCTGCTGCGGGGCGAGGAAGTGTTGCATCTGGCCCGGCCGCGGGTACGTGTAGGGGGGACGAAAAAGCCGTCTCGCAAAGGAGTGGCGGAATACCAGCCCGATCCGGAGCTGTTCGAGGCGTTGCGGACGTTACGCAAGAGTTTAGCGGAGCGTGACCATGTGCCTCCCTTTGTGGTCTTCAGCGATGCCACCCTGGCTGAGATGGCCAGTGTTCGTCCGACTCATGAATCGGCCCTGCTGGAAATAAACGGTGTCGGCCGGCGGAAGTTGGAGCGGTACGGCGCCGAGTTTCTCGATCTGATTCGTTCCCGTTGAGCACAAAATATGGCCCCTTTTTATCCGGAAGGGGCTTTTCCTTTCTGGTGTGGTCATTCTGGCGCCTTGCTTGGAGGGCCTGCCGATGTACGCCCTACTCAAAGCCCTGGGTTTTTACACGGCGAAAAATGGTCCGTTTCCCATCTGCAAATGATGCTGTGCCAAGGCGCAGATTTCGGATAGATCCTAACCGCTGCGAATAGAGGAGCCTTAAAGTGAAAATAGTATCTTTCAATGTTAACGGTATTCGTGCTCGGCTTCACCAGCTGCAAGAGCTTGTCGAGCGGCAGCAGCCCGATATTATCGGGTTGCAGGAAACCAAGGCGCAAGACGCCGATTTTCCCCTGGCTGCCGTCCAGGAACTTGGCTATCAGGTACAGTATCACGGTCAGAAAAGCCACTACGGTGTGGCCCTGATGTCGCGCTGTGAGCCTCTGGAGGTGCTGAAGGGGTTCCCCGATGACACTGAGGATGATCAGCGACGACTGCTGACGGCCGCTTTTGCTTTGGCTGATGGTGGAAAGCTGTGGGTCGTTAACGGCTACTTTCCCCAGGGTGAAAGCCGCAGTCATCCGACCAAATTCCCGGCCAAAGAGCGTTTTTATGCAAATTTGGTCGATTTTTTGCGGCAGCGCCATGATCCGGGCGATCGGCTGGTTGTGATGGGAGACCTCAACGTGGCACCGGACGATCTTGATGTCGGCATCGGCAACGACAACGCCAAGCGCTGGCTGCGAACAGGCAAATGCAGTTTTCTTCCGGAGGAACGCCAGTGGCTGCAGGATCTTCAGGAGTGGGGCCTGATCGATATCTTCCGTGCTAAAAAGCCCCTGGCGGATAACTGCTTCAGTTGGTTCGACTATCGTAGCCGCGGGTTCGACCGGGAACCTAAACGGGGTTTGCGCATCGATCTTTTGTTGGCCAGTCAGCCTCTGGCCGACTGTTGCAGTGATGTCGGGATAGATTATGACATTCGTGCCATGGAGCGTCCATCGGATCATTGCCCGGTTTGGGCAGAATTCAACCTGAGATGATTCGATAAGGTCTAATGAAGCCAATAGTTTATGAAATAGTCAAACATTTCGAAGGGCTTCGAAGGCCTCTTTTGGAATGCCGAGGGCAAGGCAGGTTCCTGCGATAAAAGGTTGACAGTTCAATCGTAAAACTGGTATTAGCCTGTAGGTTGTTCTGACAGAACACGGTTAGTGTCATGTTAGAAGTTTATTTGAAATCTGTTGTGTGAGGCGGCAGGGGGCCGCTTCATTTTGTTCAACAAGTTGATGGAAGTTTTGGGAGGTAAATGTGAACCGTAGCAAATTTGCAGTATTGGTTGGCGCCCTGTGTGCCGTTGTATTCGCTTTCTCCATGGTGTCCACCGCCATGGCGGCTGAAGATTTCAAGCGTTGGAGCGTTGGTACCCAGATTATGTTCCTCGATCCTAATCTTGATTCCTCCGATGTTGACGGCTTGGGTCTTGGCAAATTGGGTGCTGAAGACGCCATGACCGGTGGTCTGGTGGTTGAGTACTTCTTCACCCCCAACATTAGCGCCGAGCTGGTGGCTGCTATTGCCCACCTCGACCTTAACGTTGGCGATTCTGTTGACGGTGATGCCTGGGTTCTGCCCCCTTCTCTGTACGTTAAGTACCACCCCATGCCGGAAGCTAAGATCAGCCCCTATATTGGTGCTGGTATCAACTGGATGTACTTCTGGGATGAGAAGCTGAGCCTGGGAGCTGCCGACCTCGATCTGAGCATTGACAACGCTATCGGTTGGAACGCCAAGATCGGTGCCGACATCAAGATTACCGAGAACGTTTATGCCAATATCGATATCATGTATCTCGACACTGAAACCGAAATTGACACTGCTGTAGCCAGAAACGCCGATGTTGACATTGAGGTTTGGAGCTACAATGTTGGCCTGAAGTACCGTTTCTAAGATTTAAAAAATAGAAACATCCAAAGGGTCTGCTTCGGCAGGCCCTTTTTTTGTTCCATGTTTGAGAAATAACAATCCGCAGGTATTGATCTGAGAGGCGGTTGGAACCTCTTGCTTCTCGAAATGGTTCACCGCCAAGAGTGTGGAGAAAAAACTAGTTATTGAATGGCTGGGCTATTCCGCCTTTGCAGCTCAAGAAGGAGTTGCTAGCAGGAACACAACCCCTTTTGCTGATAGGTGCTTTCCTCTGCGCTCTTGGTGTCCTTGGCGGTAAGATGCTTTTCGCCGCAATTCCATTTGCCGCAGAGCGCAATGTGCGCTGTGAAATACAGGGGGGGGCTTGAGGCAGGTGGCAAAAGACGGTTCTGCTTCTCTCCACGGTCTTCGCAGCTGAAGTTAATGGGGTGAGCGGGCGTGAGGCGGTCATTGTCTAAAAAGAAAAGGCCGGACAGATGTCCGGCCTTGGTGTTTGCTGTGGGAGGCAGGTTTATTTGGGGGCTACGGCACAGCAGGATAACTCGACCCGGCGGTTGCGCTGCCTTCCTTCGATGGTGTCGTTGCTGGCGATGGGTGCCTTTTCGCCAAAGCCGCGAGCAAAGAGTTTGCCGGCCTCCAGGTCAAAATTCTCTACCAGATAGGCGCGAACGCTTTCGGCCCGGCGCAGGGACAGGGCTTCATTGTAGGGTTCGCTGCCTGTCGAATCGGTATGGCCGGCGATGAGTATCTTCTGGTTGGAATATTTGCGGATAAATTCTGCGCCTTTGGCCAATTCGTCATGGTAGCTGGGTTTGATGTCGGATTTGTCGACATCGAACTCAATAGACAGGGTGATGGAGATGGGACAGCCTTTTTCATCCACCGTTAAGCCGGCCGGAGTTTCGGGGCATTCGTCCTTGTCGTCGTAGACCCCGTCACCATCGCTGTCTTTTGGGCAGCCCTTGTCGTTCACCGTTGTTCCGGCGGGAGTTTCCGGGCAGTCATCGAGATAGTCGGCGATGCCGTCGCCGTCGCTGTCCAACGGACAACCGGTTTCGGTCACGGCTACTCCGGCAGGGGTGTCGGGGCACAGGTCCATTTCATTGTAAACACCGTCCCCGTCATCATCCAGCGGGCAACCGGCTTTATCGACCGCTACGCCGGCTGGCGTGTTGGCGCAGGCATCGCGTACCTCGGGTACTCCATCGCCATCGCTGTCGATGGAAGGAATTGGTTTGGGCGCCTCTTTGGTTTTGCCTCCCATCAAGTAAGTCAGTCCGGCCGTATAGGTGAAGTTGTGTTCGGGGTCGCCGAAAGCAAGAATATGACGGACGTCGCCCCTGAGCGCCAGGTCCTCTGTAAAGAAGTACTTGAGGCCGACCCCGTAATCGATCAGAAAGCTGGTGTCGGTGCCTTCATTTTTCGGGTCCGTAGAGATGCCGCCAAGCCCGCCGGCGATGTAGGGGACCAGAGCGCTGTCGGGCATGAAGTGATAGAGGGTGTCGAGGCGATAGACCAGGCCGTCGACATCGGAGCCGCTGCGGCTGTCGGTATCGGCGTCGAAGTAATTGAGTACGAATTCGGTGCTCCAGGTATCGGTCAGGTTGTACCCAAGGCCGAGACTGTAGGCCAAGGCATCGTCCAAGTCCTGGTCGCCTTCAAAGATATAGCCGCCGACCATGGGCGAAATATTAAAACTGTTGGAACGGTTGGCTGCCAACGCCGGTGCGGTCAGTAAGCCGCAGGCAAGCATTGCAACCGCAAACCTGGCCAGCAGGCTTTTTATGTTGTTCATAGGGTGTCTCCTTGGGGCCGCAATTTAACTAGTCAGGCTATGAATGCAGCACGCAGAATATCAGTTCAAATAGTAACATCGCTCAGGGACATTTTAAAGAAAATTTTCACAAAATAGCCCCCAAAAAAGGAGATATTGCTTGTTCTGCCTTGACCCTGATGATGCGCTGAATTATGATTATCAGTTTTCAAATTCAAATTAATGTAGGAGTTGACGTCATATGAACCATCCTGAGGCAGCCGAAACCAAATATGACCGGACCCGTTCCCTGCTTCGTCTCAGCAAGGCCGCCCGCGTACAAGAGCTGAATGCTCTACCCGTGGAAGAACGTTTGGCTGTGATCCATAGTGCGCAAGGGAAGGACAAGTATAGTCTGCTGCTTGATGCTGCAGATGGACAGCAGTTGCTACAGGTATTGCCGCCGCAGGACCTTTATTTGCTGATCAAGGACTTGGGCTGGGAAGATTCCAGGGACCTGATCCCCATGGCCTCCATGGATCAGGTAGCCGTCTGCATCGATCTCGATAGCTGGCAGGGGGACCGGTTTGATAATGACAAGTCATTGGACTGGCTTTTGGCGGCGTTGGGGGGGACAGAAGAGGAGCAGCTGCAGCGCCTGTACGATATTGATTTTGATCTCCTGGTGCTGATACTGCAGCGGTCCATGACGGTCGTTAAAGGGCCTGACGATTTTTGTGATGACGATCAGGAACCGGGTTCGGGAGTAATGCCCTATGAATTCGATTTCCGTGATGCTGAATTGGCCAAGCCTTTAAAAGCTCTCGTCAGTGCGTTGTTTTGTCGGGATGAAATCTTTTGCCGGCGGTTGCTTGACGCATTGCGCAGCGAATTGCCTTCGGTGCTGGAAGAAGAGGTTTATCAGCAAAGACGCAACCGGCTTCTGGAATATGGCTTTCCGGATTCTTTTGAGGCGATGGGAGTCTATGCCCACCTGAATATCGACCAATTTAACCTGGAGGACTTCTCCCGTCCGGAGACTTTGCCTGAGCCTGGTCCGGTGGCCCCGGGGTTTGCTCTGGCCGAAGTACCTTCAAGTTCCTTGCTGGCTGAGATCCTTGCCGCAGGAATCGACGCTGCCAGTGTTTGGGACCTGAGTTTTCTGCTGAACAGGGTGATGGTTGCCGATCGTGTTGATGTAGGCGACACTGCCGTCGTCCAGGAAACCCTGGAGCAGGTATACGGATATCTAAATATTGCTTTGGAGAGGCTTTGCGGCAATTCCCTGGAAAAAGCTCAAGAGACTTTTGAGGGGACTTATCTGGTAGGGCTTTTCCGGTTTGGTCATAGTGTGGTTATGGAGTTGCAGCAGGAAGCACGACGTCTGTCTGCTTCTTCCATCGGACCTTATCTGGATGGTCCTTATGCTGCGATGGTGGCTTCCCTGCAGGGGCGCAAGCCGCGTTATTGCATCGCATTTGATGGCACGGCAAGGGCTGGGGATCTGCCCTTTTCGACCATGAAGCAGGTCGAGGCGACACGACAGAGGCTGGTTGACGTCGAAACACAACGGCGTTTGTTTGAAGAGTGTTTTCCCTTTAACCTGCCTGGCTCCCAAGAGGGTGAAGGGGAGAGTGCAGACCTTGCTGAACTCGACCAGCTGACCCTGTCGGAAATCTTTCTCACCGCATTGGCCAATCGTATATTGAGCCGCGACTTCGCACCGGCGCCGATTCCTTCTGAAGATCTTTCCGTACTGCATGGTTTGGTTGTCGAAAATGGAAGTGTTTCCGAATCCTTGCGCCAAAAGACCTTTGACTGGTTGAGATCGCTGGAGCCGGGGGCGGAAAACTTTGGTGATTTTTGTTTCAGTGTTTGGGACGAAGAATTCTGCGGCCTTGATCCTGCGTCTCTTGATCCCCGCTATATTGGTGGATTACTCCTCAAATAAACCTGTGCTCACAAAAAACAAACATAGTGCTAAAAATGTTCCTTTAAAGTATTTTTTTTGTGTGAGTTGCTTGATTTCACCTTTAAGCTATGTTAATAGGATTGAATTAAGCAGCGATGAGGTCTTCGGTTGGCGGTAGCAAAGGGTTGCCTGAACGGTCGTTGAAATCCTTGCTGGCTTATCTTTTCGAAGTTGTCACAGGGCAACGAACGTCTGGTCAAGTTGCGAAAAAAAGGAGTAGAGAAATGGCAGAAGGTGTAGTGAAGTGGTTTAATGACGCCAAGGGGTTCGGGTTTATCGAGCAGGAGGGTGGTCCCGATGTTTTTGTACATTTTTCTGTAATTCAGAGCGAAGGATTTAAATCCCTGGCCGAAGGCGAGCGGGTAACCTTCGAGATCACAGAAGGTCAAAAAGGTCCCCAGGCAGCCAATGTGGTGAAGCAAGGCTGACCTGTTGAATTTTCGTTTTTAAGGCTCTCCGGTGAATGCCGGGGAGCCTTTTTTAATGGTGTCGCCATCTTTTAGGTTTTACCGGTGGGTCCCTTTTCGTTTGCGAGTCGGGCTGGATATATCAGCCGAGAGAGCCGGCTATAGGCAACGGTCAGCCGTTGCGACGCAGGTGCACGACCGTTTCCAGGTGCGCCGTCTGGGGAAACATGTCGACCGGCTGCAGTTCAGTGACCTCATAGTTTTTTTCATGCAGAAGGTCAAGATCCCGGGCCAGGGTCGCCGGATTGCAGGAGACATAGATGATCCTGGCCGGTGCAAGTTCGGCGAGCGCTTCCAGGACCTCGGCCTGGCAGCCGCTGCGGGGCGGATTGACGACTGCCGCCTGGACACTGCCGGGAGCCAGGTCGTGAATCAGTTCGGCACTGTCTCCAGCCAGAAAATGGCAATTGCCTAAACGGTTCATGCGGGCATTTTCACACGCATTGCGCACGGCTTCCTCGACCACTTCAATGCCGGTGACGCTTCCTGCGTCCTTGGCCAGGTGCAGGGCGATGCCGCCGATACCACAGTAAAGGTCGAGGGCTGCATCAGTTTGTTCGAGACTGGCCCAGCGACGTACAAGGTTGTAAATGCGGCCCGCCTGTTCATTGTTTACCTGGAAAAAGGAGGTCGGCGAAATACGCAGGCGGATATCCCCAACCTGATCGATGAGATCCGGAACCCCAAGCATCCGAATCGTCTCCCGGCCCATGACCACATTGCCCGTCGACCCGTTGATGTTCTGGTGGACCGATATGACTTCGGGGATCTTGCGCGTCAGCCATTTGGCCAGGCGGGTAATTTCGCGGTAGTCCCGTTCTGCGGTGACAAAGGTCACCATGGCCTTGCCGTTTTGGGGGCTGACCTTAACCAGCAGATAGCGCAGCAGACCGCGCCGGGTTTGAGGATCGTAAATATAGATTTTTTGCCGCTGGATTTCGTCTTTGACCGTACGGACAATACGATTGATCAGCGGATGGTGGAGGGGGCAGTCTTCAATGTCGACCACCTTGTGGGTGCCCCGGCGGTACAGGCCGATTTGGACCTTGCCCCGTTCTTTGCTCAGGGCCAGTTTGGCGTTGGTGCGGTAGCCCAGGGGATGTTCGGCGGCCCAGATCGGTTGGGGTTGAAGATGCTTCAATGATGCAAAGTCGCTTAAGGCCTGTTTCAACTTCGCTGTTTTGTAGCGAAGTTGTGCCTTGTAATCCATATGAATCAGCGCGCAGCTCTGACAACGTTCTGCAAGTTTGCAGGGAGAGGTTCTGCGTAGCGGGCTTTTTTCCAAGATCCGGCGTAATTGGCCGATACTGCGCCGCTGGCCGGAATGTTCGATGGCGACGAGAACTTTTTCTCCGGCGAGGGTTCCGGCAACCAGTAATTCTTTATCTTCGTGCCGGGCAATCCCGATTCCTTCGTCATTCAGTTGACTGATGGTGACCTCGGTTGTCGGCAAGGACTGTCGGCGTCCGGGGCGATTAGTTTTATTGGGGCGTTTGGGCATGGCTCGTTTCCGTTTTTAGGTAGATCTTATTGCTCTATCCGCGCACCTTACTCTGTCGCCGCGTTGCTGTCAACGCCGCTGCGAGGGGACAGGACACCCTGCCTTGACTTGTATAATCGGCAGACGTACACTTAACCGCTTCACGTTGTGTCCATCCGGAAACTCTGGGTGGACACAACGCCGTTTCCAGATGAAAACTAAGTTGTAAAAAAAACGATAGAGACGCTGCCCTCGGCGGCTGAAAAGGATCGTGATGACCAGGCAGACCCGTCAGATTTTTGTAGGCAATCTCCCCATCGGCGGCGGCGCACCTGTAACGGTTCAGTCCATGTGCAGCACCGATACGCGGGATGTCCCGGCAACCTTGAAGCAGATTGAAGGGCTGACGACTGCCGGCTGTGATATTGTCCGTTGCGCCGTGCCGGATGAAGAGGCAGCCGAAGCTTTGGCGGCGATACGCAAGGGCTGTAAGATTCCCCTTGTCGCTGACATTCATTTCGATTATCGGTTGGCCCTGGCGGCACTTGACCAGGGCGTTGACGCCCTGCGGCTCAATCCCGGGAACATCGGTGAGCGCTGGAAGGTCGAAGAAGTGGTCCGGGCCTGCGCCGAGCGCCGGGTGCCTATTCGTATCGGCGTCAACGGCGGTTCCCTGGAGAAGGAACTGCTGGTCAAGCATGGGCATCCTACGGCGGCCGCTATGGTCGAGAGTGCGTTGGGGCATATTCGTATCCTCGAGGATCTTGGCTACCGGGAAATCAAGGTCAGTCTCAAGGCATCGGATGTTCGGCGCACCGTCGACGCCTATCGCCTGCTGGCGGAACAGGTCGAGTATCCCCTGCATATCGGTATTACCGAGGCTGGTACGACCTGGGGCGGTACCATCAAAAGTGCTGTCGGGCTTGGTACCCTGCTGTATGATGGGATCGGCGATACATTGAGGGTTTCGCTGACCGGGGACCCGGTGGAGGAAGTCCGGGTCGGGTGGGAGATTTTGCGGGCACTGGACTTGCGGGAGCGGGGCCCGGTCTTTATCAGCTGCCCGACCTGCGGCCGTTGCCAGGTCGACCTGATCCCGATCGCCGAGGAAGTCGAGCGCCGCTTGCGCGATCTGCCGAAAAAGATTGTCGTAGCGGTCATGGGCTGTGTGGTCAACGGTCCGGGCGAAGCCCGCGAAGCCGATGTCGGTATCGCCGGCGGCAAAGGACAAGGTTTACTGTTTCGCCGTGGTGAAGTGGTGCGCAAGGTGGCCGAAGACGAACTGGCCGATGCCCTGGTGGCCGAAGCCTGGAAGCTTGTTGAAGAGGAAGGACCGATTGAGGGCAGCGAAAAATGATTCATTTCTGCACGTTTTCATAAAGATCGCCAAAAAGCCGGTTTTCCAGTTTGTCTGGAGGCCGGCTTTTTGGTTGGTTTATTGGAAGTTTGACCAACTGAAAAAACTATCTCACGCCCGTTCGCTTCGCTCACTCAAGCCGCAAAGCCGCAAAGAAACCCTCAAAGAAAGGATTTTGATTCTCTTGGCGTCTTTGCGGCTTAAGCGACTAAAAGGAGCGGGCGTGAGAATGCTTTCAAGTTTTAATCTTTTTTTCCGATCTAATTCTTATGCATAAGGAAGTTTTCGCCCTCGGAATTTGACAAGACCCAACTTGGCGGGTATTAAAGTAAACGCCCCTATGCGCTGGAAATTAATAAGCATTTTTTGCATCCCTCTTGAAAAGGAGCTGACTTCGTGCTGACTCAGACCCAGGCTTGGCAGGCCCTTTCGAATCATTGGCGAGATGTATCCGGATTGCACATGCGGGATCTGTTCTCTGAAGATCCCGGGCGTTTTGAACGTTTCTCTCTGCAGTTGGAAGATATTCTCTTTGATTTTTCGAAAAACCGCATCACCGAAAGGACTCTGCAGCTGCTCTGTAATCTGGCGCGGGAGGCGGGACTTGAGGAAAAGCGCGAACGGATGTTTGCCGGCGAGCCGATCAACTGCACCGAAGGGCGGGCGGTTCTGCATGTGGCGCTGCGCAATCGTTCTGATCGGCCGATGCATGTCGATGGCCAGGACGTCATGCCGGGGGTCCGGGCTGTGCTGGCCAAGATGCGCGACTTCACCGAACAGGTGCGCTGCGGCCATTGGCGCGGTTTTAGCGGCAAGCCGGTTCGAGATATCGTCAACATCGGGATCGGCGGCTCTGACCTCGGGCCGCTGATGGTCACCGAGGCCCTCAAGCCTTACGGTCACCAAGAACTGCGGGTCCATTTCGTTTCCAACGTGGATGCCACTCACCTGGTTGAAACTCTGCAGAGCCTCGATCCTGAAACGACCCTGTTTCTTATCGCCTCCAAAACCTTTTCCACCCAGGAAACTCTGACCAACGCCCATTCGGCACGGGACTGGCTGGTGCGAGCCGCCGGCAATGAAAGAGCGGTTGCCAGGCATTTCGTGGCGATCTCCACCCATGCCGAGCGGGTCCGGCAGTTCGGCATCGATCCGCAGAATATGTTCGGATTCTGGGACTGGGTTGGCGGGCGCTACTCGCTCTGGTCGGCTATCGGCCTGTCCATCGCCCTTTATATCGGCATGGACCGGTTTGAAGAGCTGCTGGCCGGTGCCCATACGGCGGATGAACACTTTCGGCACACCCCTCTAGAGAAGAACATCCCGGTGGTCATGGGATTGTTGGGCATCTGGTACATCAATTTCTTCGGTGCCGAAAGTCATGCCATCCTCCCTTACGACCAGTACCTTCATCGCTTTCCGGCCTATTTCCAGCAGGGGGATATGGAAAGCAACGGCAAGCGGGTTACCTGTGACGGCCAGCCGGTGAACTGGGCCACCGGACCGGTCATCTGGGGCGAACCGGGCACCAACGGGCAGCACGCCTTCTACCAACTTATTCATCAGGGTACCCGCCTGGTACCGGCCGATTTTATGGCGGCCATGGAAAACCACAACCCCCTGGGGCGCCATCATGCTATTTTGCTCTCCAACTTTTTCGCTCAGCCCGAAGCTTTGATGAAAGGGCGTACGGAGCAAGAAGCCCGTCAAGAGATGCAGAATTCAGGGCTTGACGCAAATGAAATCGAGAGATTGCTGCCCCATCGACAGTTTCCCGGTAATCGACCGAGCAACTCATTTTTATATCGCAGGTTGACTCCTCGAACTCTTGGTTCCCTGATTGCTTTTTATGAACATAAAATTTTCGTCCAGGGCGCTATCTGGGGTATTAATTCTTTCGATCAATGGGGGGTGGAATTGGGCAAGCAATTGGCGGGAACGATTCTGCAGGAACTTGAATGTGAAGGGACGGTGAAAGGGCACGATGCTTCGACGAACGGGCTGATCAATTTTTATAAAAAACACAGCGCCCGTTGAATGGATAGCGGTCTCTGGTCTCAGCGGATTGCCGGTCTCTTTTTTATCTCCAATGTCTGAGAACGGGAAGTTTTGGTCCCGAAGTGGGCGCAGTACTCCATAATAGGCGTATTAATTGCGACAGGCTGCGCTGTTTTTCGATGGAAAGGCTTGTTTTTATTGAGGTATCTTTAGTGGCTAAAGGGTTGAAGCACCTAAGCCGATATGAGAGAGGTGTGGGGTAGAGTTTTTTCAAGGAGCAGTATTGGTGAGCAGGCACTTAAATGTATTGATCGTCGAGGATTGCGAAGATGATGTGCTGCTGTTGAAGCGGTACCTGCATCAGGGGGGCTATCTGGCTCATTGCGGTTGGGTCGACACCGCGGAGGCCTTGACTAAGGCCTTGAGCGAAGAGAGCTGGGATGTGGTGATTTCCGACTATTCGCTCCCTTCATTCACCGCCATAGATGCACTCTTCATGCTGCAGAAAAAAGGGCTGGATATCCCTTTTATTATTGTTTCCGGTGCCATAGGCGAGGAAGTTGCTGTTTCGGCGATGAAGGCGGGTGCCCACGATTATGTGATGAAGGACAATTTGGCACGTCTGGGGCCTGCCATTGAGCGAGAGATGCGCGAAGCGGCCATACGCCGCGACAGGTATGATGCCGAAGAGGCTCTTAAAAAAAGTGAGCGGGAGAACCGCGAGATATCGCGGGAATTCCGCGCTTTGCTGGACAATATCCCCGATTCTCTGACCCTGCTTGATCCGTCAATGCAGGTGGTTTGGTCCAATCTTAGTACCGCTAAGCAGTTGAATTGCAGCCTGAGTGATTTGGAGAACCACCACTGTAACCAGTTGTGGACAGAATGTAGCGCTCGTGACGACGATTGTCCGGTGCGCAAAAGTTTTATCAGTTGTCAGGTGGAAAAAGCAATTGTCAAGGCCGGGGATGATCGCAGCTGGGGGGTGCGGGCAATCCCGATTTCCAATCGTCACGGCCAGGTTGTCAGCGTTATCAAGATGGCCAGTGACATCACCCGCCAAATACAGCTGCGGGAAGAAGCCAGCCGGGCGAGCCAGCTGGCCGCTTTGGGTGAACTTGCCGCCGGAGTGGCCCACGAGATCAACAATCCCATCAACGGCATTATAAATTACGCGCAAATTCTGGCGGATCAGTTCGGTGAAGAAACAGAAAATCAAGAAATCGTGCGGGAAATAATCGATGAGGGGGAGCGGGTCGCCAACATCGTCAAGAACCTGCTCGACTTTGCCAAAGCCCGTCCTGAGTCTAAAAACCCCGTATCGGTAGAAGATATATTAGCGGCATCCCTGGCCCTGACCAAGTCACAACTAAACAGGGACGGCATTAAGTTGATTATCGATATGAACCCTGGATTGCCTCCGGTTCTTGGGCATTTGCAACAGATTCAGCAGGTGGTGCTGAATCTGATCAGCAATGCCCGTTATGCCCTGAATCAGAAATATTCTGCGGCGGATCCGGACAAAATCTTCCACATCGAAACGGAAGTCTGTTCTGACCCTGAAGGGCGCTTTGTGCGTTTGTCCTTCCTGGATCAGGGGACGGGTATTCCACCGGAGGTATTGCCCAAGGTAATGGATCCTTTCTATTCCACCAAACCGAGTGGGTCCGGGACCGGTCTCGGCCTGAGCATCAGCCACGGAATCATCAAGGATCACGGCGGAGAGATCAGGATTTTTAGTGAGGCGGGGCAATATACACGAGTGGTGATCGACCTGCCGGCAGCAGATCCTGGCCAACAGAAAGGGCAGCAAGAGGGAGTTGACGGTAGCAGATGAGAAGATTCGGTTTTTTTGGTGTTGCGCTGCTGTTGCTGTGGGCCCTGTTGCTGGTCCAGACCTACCAGGGAGGTTCCTCAGAACTACTGGCCGCGGGGCTGGGAGAAACGGGGCAAACCCGCTTCTACCTGGTTCTCTTTTTGGCTATTCAAAGCCTTATTATTCTCTTTTTGTTGCCCCATGTGCGTGGGCAGAAACAAGCCAAGCAAGCCCTTCGGGGCAGTGAGGAACGTTTTAAAGCGGCTGCCGCGGCTATTAGCGACGCCCTGGTAGCCATCAACGATCAGGGCCTGGTGGTGCTTTTCAACCCGGCGGCTGAACGCTTGTTCGGCTATAGCAGGGAGCAGATGCTCGGTCAGCCCCTTGATGGTCTGCTGCCGATGAGGTACCGGGAGCGCCACCGGCAGGCGTTGACCGATTATTTTGCCGGTAGTTCAAACAGCCGGGTTTTTGGTTCCCCTCTGGAGTTGCCGGCCCTGCGCGCGGACGGCCAGGAAATCGTTGTTGAACTTTCTCTCTCTTTATTTTCCGAAGGCGATTCCCGCACTGTGCTGGCATCCTTTCGGGATATCTCGTGGCGCAAGGCAGATGAAGAAGCGTTGCGGCAAAGTGAGGAGCGCTTTCGGGAATTGGCCGATTTGTTGCCGCAATCGGTTTTTGAGGCAGATCTGCAGGGACGTGTGACCTTTGCCAATCGCATGGCTCTCCAGTTCGCCGGCTGGAACGATAAGGATCTGGATCGGCAACCATCGATTATCGAACTTCTCTGTCCCGAAGACCGGCAGCGGGCGGCAGCCATTATTCAGCGGGTTCTGGCCGGTGAAACCCTGTTGAATGAGGAGCTCACTCTGCAGGTCGAGGCTGCATCGTCGCCTCTGACCGTCGTTGTGGCGGCGGCCCCTATTGTTCGTCATGAGCAGGTCGTTGGTTTGCGGGGCATCGCGGTCGATGTCAGCGAGCGTCTTGCCGTAGAGAAGATCGCCTGTGAAAACAGCGAAAAATTCAAACGTCTGTACCAGGAATACCAGGCTCTACTGGACCATATACCCGATGCCATCACTCTCTACACACCGGAATTGACGGTGGTTCGCAGCAATCGCGGGGCGGCGAAGTTGCTTGGTCTGCCGGTCACCGAACTGCCGGGCACCCATTGCAGCGCCCTGTGGAGAGGGTGCTCTGCGGCTGGCGATCATTGTCCTGTCGAACGTTGTTTTTGCTCCGGGCAGGTGGAGCAGGCCTTTACCAAAACTGACGACGGTCGATCCTGGCATGTAAGGGCTTTCCCCGTCTGCAATAAGGAGGGCGAGCGGATTAATGTTATTTCTCTGGCCAGCGATGTTACCCGCCAGCGGCAGCTCGAACAGGAGGCCAGCCGGGCCAATCATCTGGCTTCGCTGGGCGAACTGGCTGCCGGGGTGGCTCACGAAATCAACAACCCCATCAACGGTATCATCAACTATGCACAGATTCTGGCCGATGACGGCCAGATTGGCGAAGACAACCGGGAGGTATTGCGGGGCATTACCGAGGAAGGGGAGCGGATAGCCAATATCGTCTACAACCTGCTCTCCTTCGCCCGTGAACGGCAGGAGACGAAGAGTCCGGTCAGCCTGGGGGAGGTGTTGAGCGCAAGTCTCGACCTCACAGAATCTCAATTGCGTAAAGACTTGATTCTGCTGGATGTCAAAGTTGACCCTGATTTACCGCTGGTTAATGCACACTTTCAACAATTGCAGCAGGTTATGCTTAATATCATTAGCAATGCCCGTTATGCCCTCAACCAGCGCTACCCGGAGGGCCATGAGGAAAAGACCTTTGTGATTCGCTCCGGCGTTACTCAAGAGCCCGGAGGAGATTTAGTCAGGTTAATCTTTCAGGATGGGGGGACCGGCATCCCGGCCCATCAGTTGCCCAAGGTTCTGGATCCCTTTTATACGACCAAACCCAGTGGTGCCGGTACCGGCCTCGGTTTGAGCATCAGTCATGGCATTATAGAAGACCATGGTGGCCGACTTGACATCGAGAGTGTCGAGGGGCGCTATACCAAGGTTACTATCGGACTGCCCATTGCCAAAGGAAACGAATTGTTATGAAGTCCAAGATCCTGATTATCGACGACGAAAAAAGTTTGCGGTTCACTTTTCAACGTTTTCTTTCGGATGAAGGTTACGACGTGGATGCAGCAGCAGACTATCAAGAAGCTTTGCAGTGTATCGAGCGGGAAGCTTACGACGTGGTCTTCAGCGATATCTTGTTGGGAGATAAGACCGGCATCGATGTGTTGCGGGAGATCAAGAAGCAGATTCCTCTGTGCCCGGTGATCATGGTCACCGGTTATCCCAATATCGAGACCGCATCCGAAGCTCTTCGTCTCGGCGCTTTCGATTATGTTTCCAAGCCGGTGGTCAAGAAAGACCTGTTGCAGGTAGCCCGGGCTGCCATCAAGTACCGTCAGGTCGTCGAGGAGAATGAGCGTAATCGCATCAATCTCGAAGCGGTCTTTCGCAGTGTGGATGATGGCCTGATTATTGTCGATCAGCATGGAGAGGTTCAACGGATCAATGAAGCGGCCCGTCGTATTTTTGGTCTGGATGACAAGGCTTTGGGGCAATCCTACCAAGAGGCTTTAAGCAACTGTTCGGCACGCTGTGATGATTTGCTGCAAAAGACCCTGGAAACGGGGCAGTCGGGACAGCTTGACCGTATCGAATGCGATCAATCGTCCAGCAGTCGCCAGGTGCTGACTTTGCTAACCTCGCCGCTGGTAAATGCTGTTGGCGATGCCATCGGGGCAGTATTGGTAGCCCGGGATGAAACTCGTCTCGACAAACTGGAACGTTCCCTGCGCAAACGCCATAATTTTCATAAAATGGTTGGTGCCTGCAATAAAATGCAGGAGCTCTATTGTCTGCTCGATGATCTTGCCGATGTGCCTTCCACCGTGTTGATTACCGGAGAGAGCGGTACCGGCAAGGAACTGGTTGCAGAAGCCCTGCACAAATCAGGGGACCGGGCCAATAAGCCCCTGGTCAAGGTCAATTGCGCTGCTCTTTCCGACACCCTGCTCGAAAGCGAACTCTTCGGTCATGTGCGCGGCTCCTTTACCGGGGCGGTCAAGGACCGTATCGGCCGCTTTCAAAAGGCGGAAGGCGGCACCATTTTCCTCGATGAGATAGGTGATATTTCCTACAAGGTTCAATTGCGGCTATTAAGGGTGTTGCAAGAGCGGGAGATTGAGCGCATTGGCGAATCGATGCCCATCAAGGTCGATATTCGTATTGTGGCGGCAACGAACCGCGATCTGGCCGAAATGGTTCGACAGGGTTCCTTTCGTGAAGACCTTTATTACCGGCTGAAAGTCATAACCATCCCCCTGCCGCCCCTGCGTGAGAGAAAAGAGGATATCCCCTTGCTGGTGGAACATATGATCGATAAGTTAAATGGCACCATGGGCAAGGAGATTACCGGGATTTCCCAAGAGGTGGCGGATTTCTTCCAGAAGTACAATTGGCCTGGCAACATCCGTGAGTTGGAACATGTTATGGAATATGCCTTTGTCCGTTGCCGGCAGTCAGTCGTTGCCCTTGGACATTTGCCGGAAGATCTGCTCGCGACCAAAGACCAGAATGCACAAGTACCGGCCCAGGCCGTCGAAGAAGACGAAGTACAGTCGATCTGCAAGGCACTGGAAAAGACCGCCTGGAACAAAGCCAAGGCCGCGCGGTTATTGGGAATCGACCGTAAAACTCTCTATCGCAAACTTGCCAAGTACGAGATCGACGCTTAAGCGATACGCAGGGATCTCTATGAATATCACCGGTCATTTGTGCCGGGACATTTGAATGCTGGCTGCCGGTTAAAGCAGGCATTTCTTCTTTTCGCTTACAAACTTTTTTAAATTTGAAGTGTGGCGTGCCCCATAAGTGTGGACCTTCCGCAGTGTGGCACGCCACACTTTTTTTGTTTTTGGGCAATTCTCTTTCTGGGCAGGAACATCGGTTTACGATTGGCCTCATAACGATTACAGTTTTTTTGTTGTCGCTTTAACTTGTTGAATTTGTGTCAAAAGGTTTGGTTTTAAGAAAAACAATTAGAGAAATATTTTGTTTTCAGGGGAAGCGGGTTGGTTCTTTGGTACAGCTTTTGCCATTAGAGGGGGACGAGTTAACGAGCGTACTTGCTGTGGATGTCTAACAGGGATTTATCGGATGAGCGTGGAAACAGCTCCTGCTGACATGGACCCAATAAAATATAAGGTGTGTCCGCTGGTGAACAATCCCCGGCAAGATTGCTATTGCCTGGATATGACCAGTCGCAACATCGAAAAGGTGGTGCGGTATTGCAGTGGCGATTTTGAACAGTGCGCAATTTATATCAAAAGCCGTAAAACACGACCCCATATCGAAGAGGAGGCGAAATGGCCGAAGTGATGGAAAAGGATCCATTGGAGATGGATGATGCCGGGTACGAAACGGAAGATACCCAGAAAGATAAGTTTTTAACCTTTTTTCTAGCAGATGAGGACTACGGCATCGCTATTCAACATGTGATCGAAATCATCGGTATTCAAAAGATTACCGAGGTTCCGGACATGCCAAGCTTCGTCAAAGGGGTCATAAACCTTCGTGGGAAGGTGATACCGGTAATGGATGTGCGGGCAAGGTTTTGCCTGCCCGGGCAGGATTACGATGAGCGAACCTGCATTATTGTTGTCAATGTCGACGACCAGTCGACCGGTTTAATTGTTGACAGGGTCTGTGAAGTCGCTGATATCCCCTCTGAAAATGTCGAACCGGCCCCCGGTAGCGGCAAAGGGCAAGTCGAAAGCTTCATCATGGGCCTCGGTAAGGTTGGAGATCGAGTAAAAATTCTTCTCGATGCGCGGCGTCTGCTGGCGATCTGACCTCGGCATTCGAATTCTAAGGTTTTCAGTTTTTTTCAACCAACGTCTACTAAGGAAACGACATGAAACTCAAATCGATTCAGTTAAAGATCTCGCTGATCGCCGGGGCTTGTTTGCTGATTGCCGCGGGCGCTCTGGTGGCCTACAGCTTGATTTCAGCACACAACACTCAGCAGATGACAGTCGAGCGGGTCTCCTCGCTGCAGCAGAAGAGCGCTCTCGATCAGCTTAAAAATCTGGCCGGTGAGCAGGCGGGCCAGGTTCAGGCCAAGTTCGATATCGCTCTTGATGCGGCCCGTACCATGGCTCATACCTTTGAGGTGGGCAAGAAGCCGGGCCCCAACGGCAAGCCGGTATTGCAGCTCGGCCGCGATCAGATTAACGCCATTCTGCTCAACGTGCTGGAGCAGAATCCCGAATTCAACGGCACTTACTCCTGCTGGGAGCCTAATGCCCTGGACGGCAACGACAATGACTTCCGCACCGGCAAGAACGGCAACAACGCCGTGCACGGCCGTTTCACCCCTTACTGGAACCGCGACGCCAACGGCAACATCGCCGTGCAGCCGCTGGTCGAATACGACACTTACGACAAGCACCCCAACGGCGTCTACAAGGGCGGCTGGTATATCACCCCCCGCGAAAAGCACATCGAGAGCGTACTCGATCCCTTCCCCTATATCGTTCAGGGCCGCAAGGTGTGGCTGACCACCCTTTCGGTTCCGGTTATGGTCGACGGCAAGTTTTATGGCGTGGCCGGCACCGACTACAACCTGGACTTCGTTCAGGAACTCAGTGAAAAGGTCGACAAAGATCTGATGAACGGCCAGGGTGAAGTGGCCATCATCAGTTACGATGGCCTGGTAGTAGCTCACAGCGAAAAGCCGGAACTCATCGGTCAGCACTTCAAAGCCGCTTTGGGCGACGGTTGGGAATCCGCTCTCAAAACGATCCAGGCGGGCGATTCGATGTCCAGCATGGATGAAGCCACCGGCATGGCAACGGCCTTAGGCGCTATCGATTTGGGCCGCACCGGCCGCCCCTGGTCAGTTATGATCCGCATTTCTGAAGACGTTATCCTGGCCGAAGCCCAGGCCCTTGATGTGGCTCTGGAAGAACGCGCCGATAGCGCTACCATGTGGCAGACTTCTGTGGGTATCGTCGTTACCTTGATCGCACTTGGACTGATCTGGTTGGCTGCCCGTAGCATCGCCCGGCCCATTAAGGAAGCTGCGACCCTGGCTGATACCATTGGATCCGGGGACCTTTCCCAGCGGCTTCAGATTCAAAGCGCTGATGAAGTCGGTCAGCTGGGTACCGCTCTCAACGCCATGGCCGACGGCCTGGAGGAGAAGGCGCAGATTGCCGAAAAGGTTGCCAACGGTGACCTGACCATGGAAGTCGAATTGGCCTCGGACAAGGATGTGCTCGGCAGAGCTCTGCACAAGATGGTTGATCGCCTGAACGATCTGCTCGGCCAGGTGCAGACGGCCAGCCACCAGATCAGCACCGGTTCGACCCAGGTGTCCGACGCGTCTCAGACTCTTTCTCAGGGTGCGACCCAGTCTGCCGCTTCACTGGAAGAGATTACCGCCTCTATGACCGAAATGGCTTCCCAGACCAAGCTCAATGCTGAAAATGCCGACCAGGCGAATTCCCTCTCCAAGGGAGCGCAGAGCGCCGCCAACAACGGCAGTAAGCTGATGTCCGATCTGGTTGATGCGATGGGCGATATTAACCGCTCCGGCGAGGACATCTCTAAGATTATCAAGGTTATCGACGAGATTGCCTTCCAGACCAACCTGCTGGCCCTCAACGCCGCAGTCGAAGCGGCTCGTGCCGGACAGCATGGCAAAGGTTTTGCCGTAGTTGCCGAAGAGGTGCGTAACTTGGCCGGACGCAGCGCCAAGGCCGCAAAGGAAACCGCCGAACTGATCGAAAATTCAACGGCAAAAACCCGTCATGGCAATGAAATCGTAGAAAAGACCGAAGCGGCTCTTACAGAGATTGTCGGTGGCACCACCAAGGTTTCCGACCTGGTGGCGGAAATCGCCGCAGCCAGCAACGAGCAGTCCGAAGGAATTGGCCAGGTCAATAGCGGCCTGAGTCAAATCGACTCGGTCACCCAGCAGAATACTGCCAACGCTGAAGAAAGTGCTGCCGCATCCGAAGAACTGGCCAGCCAGTCTGCCCAGTTGCAGCATATGCTCAGCCAGTTCAAGCTCAAAGGCGGGGCACGCATGGCCACCGCAGCTATTCCTCGCCCGGCGGCAACTCCGAGGCAGGCTGCGCCAGCCTTGGGTTATGAAGGCAATGCTGCGACCCTGGCCCAGGCTGTTCCGGCGCCGACTGTCGAGGACGACCCGAGCCAGGTGATCGCTCTTGATGACAAGGAGTTCGGCAAGTACTGATTGCACAATCTAGATAAACGGTAGAAAAACGACGGGTGGCAAAGGAGATTCCTTTGCCACCCGTTTCGTGTTTTTGGTGTGGTTGTGGAAGTGTTAACGATGTTTGACAGCAGGTTGGATTATCCTTTAGCGGTTGCTGCGATGAAGTTCGGTCACGGTAATGCAATCACCTTCCTGTTCCCAGCGGAGATCAAAATCATACAATTTCATACCGAAACTGGTTTTCTGCGGACGCTTCTGATAGTAGGCAGGACGCGGATCGTTGCGCAGAGTTTCGATGATCAATTGGCGCAGGCCGGGATAGTCGCCTTGCTCCAGGGTCAGGCAGGTTTTTTCCGTTTCCGGCAGAAACTTGACCGCAAGACTGTTCTTTGGCGCGTCGGCGGCAAAACCGCCCTCGGCTGTGGCGATGGCGTCGGCATAGGGGAGGTAGGGTTTGATGTCGATGATCGGCGTGCCATCGAGCAGGTCGACTCCCTTGAGGTGTAAAAGGACTTTGCCCGCCTGATGTTCGATGCGGTCCAGTTCGACGGCGGAGAGACCGATGGGATTGGGGCGAAAAGGAGAGCGGGTGGCAAATACGCCGAGACGGGTGTTGCCTCCAAGCCTGGGAGGACGAACCGTTGCCTTCCAGCCCTGGCGGTCATTGCCATGAAAAACGAACAACAGCCAGAGATGTGAAAAACCTTCCAACCCGGTAAAGGCTTCGGGCCGATTATAGGGGGGCAGTAACTCAAGGATGGCTGAAGCCGCCGGTGCAAGCCCGGCCTGGCGGGGAATGCCGAACTTTTCCTTGTAGCAAGATCGGATAACGCCGATCGTTTCAAAATGAATTTCCATAGCGCTGTTTAGCATTTTCGTAAAGACTGTAAGAGTGGCCAAACAAAAAATTGGTTTTGCGAGGTTAGGTTTTTATTCGGGACCCAAGGCATGTGTTGAACATGTCGAGGTCCTGAATAAACGCTCTAGCATCGTAAGACGGGCTTTTAATGACGCCATCTTGTTTAGCACGATTTTCGGCTCAATGCCAGACAGGGTTCGGTATGGGGACGGCTGCAGAAACTAATTCGCTGTGACGAGTGCTTGTGGTAGTATAGTAACTGTTAATCTTTTAGTCCATGAGCCGCATCCCCCCGGCTTGACAACTTTTATCCGGAGACATTTGATGCATCACAAAAGACCTCCTTTGACATCCTCCAGTCCGCCCGGAAAAGGGAACCGGAGCCTCCCCTTCTGTTGTCTGATTTATCGGCAGAATTGGGAGCGGGACAAGGAGGTGTTCCGTTACCTGACGGCCGGCCTGGACATGCAAGAACAGGCTGTCGTGATCATCTCCGGCCCTTTACAGAAATCATTTAGTGCGGCTTTGCACGGTCAGGGATTGAAAACGACCGAGGTGGAACAAAGTGGCCGCCTGGTTTTCTCCAGCCCCGAAGGACTTGGGTTGGTGACGGCCTTTTCTGCAGCCGATGCGGTTAATTGTTTAGCCTCTGTCGAGCGTAGGGCGCGGGCACAAGGGTTTCGCGGAGTTCGAATCTATTGGGAAATGTCCGGTGCCATGCTGGAAAAGGATCTTGACTGGCTGCAGGAGTGTTTTGTCGGATGTGACCGGTTGGGAGCAACCGTGGAGATGTCTCTGCTTTGCGGATATGACCGTCAGCAGGTACCCGGCAGCCTGCTAATAGAAGTGCTGGGTCTCTATCCGCAGCTTATCCATCAGGGGCAACGTTTTTCCAACAGTCATTATCTGTTCCCCGATGCAAAATCAACCTCTTCCTCAAGAGGGTTTTTACCGGATCCCGATGATAATCCAGGAGTTCGGCGCGAAAAACGCAACAAGAGACCCTATCGGCGTGGACAAGTCCTTGATGCCATTTTTTCCGCGGCTCCTATCGGCCTCTGGTTGCTGAACAAGCAACAGCGCATGGTCTTCACCAATCAAAATTTTTGTCAGGCCACAGGGGTCAGTGAAGAAAAATTTCTGCAAGCTCCCCATTATTCAACGGTAATGTCTGCTGAAGAAGCGGTCGAGTGCATGCTTTCCGATGCCAAGGCCCTTAGAGCCGACGGGCCGGTGGAAAGTGAAGAACTGATCAGCTCGGCCGATGGTGAGCAGCATATCTTTCGGATAGTGAAGACCAAGGTGGTCAATGAGGAACAGGATGTTGAGGGCTTGTTAGGGCTGGCCATTGACATTACCGAACAAAAAGAGACTGAGCGTCGCCTGAGGCACAGCGAATCCCGCTTTCGGGATATCGCTTTGAGTATCGGTGATTTTATCTGGGAGCTGGATGACCGGGGCCGTTTTATCTATTGTTCGGATAAAGTCGAAGAAATGCTTGGGTTTACAGCGCAGGAGCTGCTCGGAAAATGTTTCTTTGATGTAATCACCGGTCGAAAGGCTAAGGACCTGGAACGCTTGATCTGCGATATGGAGACCCCCAAGGAGGCCTTTAGAAACCTTCAAAGCTGGGCTCTCGATAAAGAGGAACAATGGCACTTTCTGCGTATCAGTGGTGTGCCGATCTTCTCCGAAGAGGGAATCTATCAGGGTTTTCGCGGAGTGACCGAGGACGTCACCGTACAAAAACAGGCCGAGTCCGGAGTGAAACGGGCGCTGATCCAAGCCGAACAGGCGCGGGACCAGATTGACAATATCATCAAGTCGACTGCGGACGGACTGATCGTGACCGATCCCCGCAATCACCATATTGTACTGATTAACGATTCGGCCAGAGAATTTCTTCAAAGCGGGCCCCAAAGCCCGGTCGGTCAACCGGTTGCCTCTGTCGTAGAGGACGAAGCGCTGCTGGGGCAGGTCAAGGAAATTTATTCAGAGCATGCTCCTCCCTTGTTGCAAACCGATATCTGCCTGGCGGGATCAACGACGGCAAAAGGGCGTATTATACAAGCTCGCACCTCGCTGATGCGCAACAAGCAGGGACGGGTGAGCGGCGCTGTTACCGTATTGCGGGATGTCACCCGTGAGCGGGAGTTGGATCGCATCAAGGCGGAATTCATGTCCATGGCAGCTCATGAGTTGCGCACCCCCTTGACCGCTATCCTCGGTTATTCGGAGCTGTGTCTGAACCCGGAGGAGTTCGGCGGTTTTAATGCGGCTCAACAAAAAGAATTTATGGCCGAAATTAACGACAAGGCCGAGGTGTTGTCGAAGCTGGTCAACGACTTGCTCGATATCAGCCGCCTGGAGGCGGGTAAGCCGCTGCCGCTGAATATCGAGGAAGTTGCTATCGAACCGATGCTTACGAAGCTGGTAAAGCGATATCGCCTGTTGGCTCCAAAACATCTATTTGAAGTCACTTTGTCGGAGGACCTTCCGGAGTTTGTGCCTGCAGACGGCGGAAGGTTGGAGCAGGTGCTGGAAAACCTGTTCAGCAATGCGGTTAAATACTCGTTGGAAGGCAGCCTGATTCGCGTAGGTGGTGAGCGGGCCAACGGCTATTGCCAGATATCGGTGGTCGATCAGGGGATCGGCATGACCAGCGAGCAGGAAGACCGGGTTTTCGATAAATATTACCGGGCCGATAGTTCCGACACGGCTGCCAGGGGAATTGGACTCGGCATGAGCATCGCCAGGGAGATTGTCGAGCAGCACGGCGGTGCCATTTGGCTGGAAAGCGCAACGGGAGTGGGAACCCGGGTAACTTTTACCGTTCCGCTTAAGCGCTGATTTCAGTCGACGAAGCGTCTCCGCAAGGTCTTTGTTGCAGCAATTTGTCGATAATCGGGCGGTCCGCCGGTAGTATATCGTATTCGGGTAATTGCTGCACGCTAAGCCAGCGGTGCTCATCGACCTCCAGGTTGCGAATAACCCCGCCCAGGGGGAGGCATTCATAAGCCAGGATCAGTACGGGACCCCAATCATAGCGGTGATAGACGACCTCGAAAATCTCTCCCACCTCTATGTCAAGGTCGAGTTCTTCCCGTAGCTCCCGCTTAAGAGCTTGTTGCGGCGTCTCGTTGCATTGTAGCTTTCCTCCCGGAAACTCCCAAAAGCCGCCCTGCTGCTTGTCTGCAGGGCGTTTTGTTATCAGGATTCTCGAATCCTTACGCAATAAGGCGGCGGTGACGATCAGAGGTTTCATGGGTACTCCTTGAACATGTGGTGCCTCCGGAAAGGGAGGAGCGGGCAGCAGGCAGTATACCGCGCTGATTCGGGGGGAGGAAGGGGCTTTTTTACTGACGACCGAAGTGCCGGTATGTTAAAGATTGCCATTCTGGAAATTTGCGCATGCAGCAACCCATAGGAATCGGAAAACGTAATGTTTAAAATGTCCGAAAAAGGCCGGGGTATACGCGATATGTTCGATACCATTGCGCCCCGCTATGATTTTCTCAACCGTCTTCTGTCTCTGGGTATCGACCGTCGATGGCGGAGTTTTGCCGTGGGGCAGCTGAGGGTTCCGGCAGGGGGGAAGGTGCTGGATGTGGCGACGGGCACAGGGGATGTCGCCCTGGAGATTGCTTCACGGACGCCGGAATCGGTCCGCATCGTCGGTGAGGATTTCACCCAGGGGATGCTGATTGCCGGTAAAAAGAAGATCGAGGCAAGTCCCTTTCGAAAGCGGATTTTCCTGGTAAATGCTCCTTGTGAAGCCATGCCTCATCCCGACCGGACTTTTGACGGAGTCACCATCGCCTTCGGAATCCGCAACGTGGTCGACCGCCTGGCGGGACTGCGTGAAATGCACCGGGTTCTCAAGCCCGGCGGCAGGGCGGTGATCCTCGAGTTTTCCAATCCCCGCAGCCGCCTGTTCAAGGCCCTCTACTATTTCTATTTCCGTCGTGTTTTGCCCTTCGTCGGCGGACTGTTCTCCCAACGCAGCGCCTACCAGTACCTTCCTGATTCGGTTCTTGAGTTCCCCGATCAGGAAGCCTTTAAATCCCTTATGCAGAAGGCGGGTTTCTCGGAGTTGCGTTCCTTCGATCTGACCTTCGGCATCGCCACGGTTTACGTAGGTGTTCGTCCGGACCAATCTCCAGGCTGAGCAATCCGTTGCCGATTTCATCCGTAGGGGCCGATTCTAAGAATTTTGACAGCGACCTGCCCGCTCCGTTAGACTTTCTGAACATTACATCCGAAAAGGCAAACTCAGGGCAACCTGGGGACGTAAAGCCACAGACCCGGTTATCCCGGGTGGCTGGGTTACCGAAGATGGGGCTTTATTCAACCTCAACCGTTTAGGTGCGCGAAACGGGTTTTTTATTGGGGGGAGCGACATATGCCTCGTGACTCATCGCAAACTGCAAGTATCTGTGTGAGGCTCCGTAGCCCTAGCGTTCCTTGGATGGGGAGAAGAACAGCCGGCCGGGACCCGGCCCCTTCGGCCCGGTGGCTACTCTGTTGCCGGGGTGGTATACTGTTGATAATTAAAAGCAGGTGCCCTGCCTGAAAAAATGTAACCTCTCATCGTTGCGCGTTGGCACCGAAATAGAAACGAGGTGAATCGGTCGTATCGAATACAGATAAGGGTTGACCGATACCTGTGGCCGGGAAGTTCCTTTATAGCGTTGTCTTTGAATGATCGCAGGGGGAATCCCAATGAGTAGATTTATCAATCGCATCAAAGTGGTTCTTCGCATGGTAGCAACTGGCGAGATCGGTTTGCTTGGTGGAGAAATCAAGCGCCGCTTGTATTCGAATGAGCGCTCTTTAGGTCTGCAGCGGGACCTTGAGGTTCCTTTTGAGACGCCTGCGGCAAAACTTGCGCTCGAAATCCGCCCATTGCGTGAGGGCGATGTGGCTGAGCTTCTGAACGAGCATGACGAAGGAATTTCACAAGAGGCTGTTAAGGAACGCGCTCAGCGTAAACTCTTGCTTCGAGAGAAGATTCCCACGTGCTATGTAGCGGTGACGGAAGAGGGCAAGCCGGCTTTTATGCAGTGGCTTATGGCTGCTGAAGATAATGATAAGATTCAAGCGTATTTCAGAGGCGGGTTTCCAGTTCTCAAGCCGGACGAGGGGCTTCTGGAATTCGCTTTTTCCCTGGAAAAATACCGTGGAATGAGAATCATGCCTCATGCCATGGCTGAAATAGCCAAAAAAGGTCGTGATTTCGGGGCAAAAAAGATAATTACCTTTGTTCCGGAAGATAACATTCCATCGCTGAAAGGATGCAAGCGCGCCGGCTTTTTCCCTTATTTGGTACGTGTGGACCGTTGGAGGTGCTTCAGGCGTTGCAGTGAATTCCAGGCATTGCCTCCAGGTACAACCTATACCTTTGATGGGTAGACAATGGTCTTGCCCCGGTTGATTGGATAGTTCAATTCCATCGGAAAAAAAGTTTTTAGCCGAAGATCTGTTGTTCACATCGCTGTCTTGGAATAACCACAGGGAGAGCTTCGATGAGCACATTGATCAATCGCGCCAAAATGGTTTTTTCCCTGATTGCCAGGGGCGAAATCGGTTTACTTGCAAGAGAATTCAAGCGCCGCTTGTATTCGAACGAACGCTCCCTGTGTTTGCGACGGGATCTGGATACTCCTTTTGAGACGCCTGAGGCCAAACTCCCATTAAAAATCCGACCATTACATGAAAGAGACGTAGTTGAGTTGCTGGATGTTCATGGCAAAGATATTCCAAGTGAGGCTGTCAGGGAACGTGCCCAGCGTAAGCTTTTTCTTCCCGAGAAGGTTCCCACGTGCTACGTAGCGGTGACGGAAGAAGGCAGGCCGGCTTTTATGCAGTGGCTTATGGCGGCCACCGAAAATGATAAGATTCAGGTTTATTTTCGGGGTGGAGTCCCGGTTCTCGGAGACGATGAGGGGCTTTTGGAATTCGGGTTCACTTTGGAAAAATATCGCGGCCTGAGAATTATGCCCCACGCCCTTTCCGAAATCGCCAAAAAAGGCCGCGACTTCGGGGCAAAAAAGATTATTACCTTTGTTCCGGAGGATAACGTTCCATCGCTGAAAGGATGCAAGCGGGCCGGATTTTCTCCTTATATGGTACGTGTGGCCAGGTGGCGGTGGTTTCGACGTCACTGTGAATTTAAAATATTGCCGCCAAATACCCCGTACTCTTTTGAAGCTCAAGCTTCGATCGAGGAGGCCCACTCGATAATAAACGAGGCTGCCGGCTAATCAGTCCGCTATGCAAGACGGCAGGCCTTTTTCGCCAATACAACCCCATCTTTTGAGGACATCGGTTTTTAACAGGGCCTGGTATCGCTTTTCACGAACGCTTACGGCCCCTGGGGCGCCGGTTCTGCAGGCTGACCGGTAATAACCTCTCCGGGGTCGGTGATCAGTTTTCCCGGCAAACCCAGCACCCGCTTGAAAATTCCAAGCACCTTGTTTGAGACGGAGGTCACCGGAACCGGCAGGACTTTGGGTGCTTTGCTCGGGCCCGTGATTTCAAAATGGGCAGTGATCAGCGCCTTTTCCTCTCCCGTCAGAAGCCAGCCGGCGATGGGAATGTGGGTAATCAGCTTGTCGACGGTACCGAAGGGCTTGACGCCAAGAATCAAATCGAGCTCTTTGTTGATTAGGTTGATATCGCCTACCAGCGACAGGTTCATGGCGTTGCTGGTAATCAGCAGGTCTTCGGTTGTTAAAACTCCGTCACGCAGAACAAAGCCCCCTTCCAGGCTGGTAAAAGGCATGCCCTCTTCAACCATGTCCGGTAATTGCAGGCTAAGAATCTGGGAGACATTGAGAAGAGAGAAGACCTTGGCTAAAAAGGTGAATTTACGCAACACGCCTTTCTCGATTTTCAGCTGAAAACCGCCATCGACTGTCGGCAGGAAATTAGTCCCCAACTCACCTGTCAGTTGGAAATCGCCGCCCAGTGTTCCGCTCAGAAGACCTTTCGCACCGAGTAACTTGCCGTATTGAAGGGTTGATGCTTCGACTCCCTCAATCTGTCCCGAAACAGTCAGCAATCGATTTTGGTTTGCATCTTTTTGCAGGGCGATTTGAGCCAGGCCGCTGCCACCGCCGGTACGGAAACGCAGTGGGCTGAGACGCAACACGCCGTTCGCCGAAGTTACGGTTGTTGTGGCCTGCTGTACATCAAGCCCCTGATAAGTGCCCCTGGCGACTTCGGCTTCAACCACTACTTTGAGAGTTTGCTTTCTGGAAGGACGGGTTGCTGTCTTCGCCCCTTGCCAAAGGGCAACGACCGAATCGATATCGGCTTGGGCCGCCCTGGCGGTGAGATTGAGCACCGGATTTTTGCCGCCATGCAAAATGCCCTCAACGGCTACCTGGGTGCCGCTATCGAGTGTAACGTGCAGATCGTTGAAATTGACTCGATTTCCGACAAAGACCAGACTTCCCTTAAGATCGTGTAAATAGGATTTTGGTGAGGGGAAGATCAGTTCGTTGGCCCGCAATTTCTTCGCGTTGATGTTGAGTGTGACGCGGGGGGTCGGCCAGTCGCTGATCCGGCCGCCGAGGGTGACTTTTGATTCTCCAAGCAGGCCCCTTACTCCCTGCCATTCGATGTGATCTGAAAAAAGTTTCAGGCCGCCGGAAAGGTTCTGGAAATCTCCCCCCAGGATTTTGGGGAACCGCACGCCGCAATCCTCAAGATTCAGGATTCCTTCTCCCTGGTGAGCAGTACTGCCGCTCCCCTGCAGGCGGTATTCGCCGGATAATTCGCCACGCAACTGAAAAGGCTCGAGGGCCGGCATCAGCGGAAACCAGCTGGCCAGGTCGGTGTCGGCCAGGGCCAGGTGTAAAAGGTACTCCCGTGTTTCTTGACGTTTAAGGTAGCCGGAAGCTTTTAGAAGCAGAGGGCCGGCCTTAAGGTTGCTCTCGGATAATTGTAATTCTTCCCCGGTTAACTGCCCTTGTAGCTTTAGACCGCCCGGCATGCCTGCTGGTTTGGTCAACATCTTTTTATAGCGCAGGTTGCAGGCTTGAAGGTCGGCCTGCAGGCTCCATTGCAGCTTGGAAAGCTCTCCTCCCAGGTTGAAACTGACTGGAATCGGCCCGTCGGCTGTCAGAACTTGCGGCTTTGGGTTGCCGTAGAGTTGTGCCAGGTTGCGGCCTGGCAGTACCCAGCCGGCACCAAAAGTTGCTTTTCCCGTAGCCTGAAAGGGACGATCGATGGTTCCGGAAAACCGCAGGGGAGATTCGAGGACCAGGGCCTTCCCGTCACTCAGGGATAGTTGCTGCTGTTGCCAGGTGGCGGTGGCGCTTACCCCGGAAAAGAGCGGGCTCTTGCCAAAGAGGAACTGGCCGTCCTGCAGGTAGAGAGTGGCCTCTTTGATGGTCTGGTGCCACGCCTGTTGCCGAAATTGAGAAAGAGGACCGGCAAAGCGGCTGTAATCAAGACGCAGCGTTCCGCCGAGGGGTTGCCCTTGCAGTAGATGGCTGAAGGGCGCCCGGGACGCGGGAAGCAGGTCTGCGATTGCGGTCAGGGGCAGTTTCTTCGTGGACAGGCCGCCCTCCAGCCAGGGATCTGTTTCTCCGTGCTGCAGGGAAAAGTGGCCAGTCAGTTGAAGTTCGTTCAGTTGCAGAGCCAGATCATCAAATTTGTTCAATCCGCTGTCCGCGGTCCAACGACCGGAAATTCCGAAATTTTGTAAATTTAGTGGTTGAGGATATTGCTTCGGGAATTTTAGCGACAGGTTGTCGCCTCGCAGATCGGTTTTAAAAAAAAGGCCTTCTTCAGGTGAACCCTGCAGGGCCAGGTTCATGGTGAGCCGGCCGTTGCTGCCTTGGCAACCCGCTTGAGCGGCGTAATAGCGACAGAGACCGTTTGGGTCGATGTTCTCCAGGCGGATAGACAGGTCCAGCCATAGTTGGCGCCAGTGCGTGGGGTCGGTCGGTAAGGCGAGCCGGCCCCCGGCCTGCAGTTGGCTGGATGGCGCTTCAGCCAGTTGGCCGCTGAGCTGCAAGCGGCCCTTTTTGCGTGAATAAACGTCCCGTAAGCTTAGATTGATGTCCGTCAGCTGCAGCTCAAAAGGAGTGTTCTGTTGCCGCACGTCCTTTAGATTTATGGTGCCCTGCTCAATTTGCAGGGAATGGACTCGCACGGAATTCAGAAATTTGTTAAGCAGTACCACAGGGCGTGCTTGAGCAAGATCTTTCTCTGTGGACGTTAGAAGTGTCAGGCGCACATTCGGATGATGAAGAACGATCTTCTCGAAGCTGAGTTTGCCGATAAGCAAAGGCAGCAGCTTGGTCTGCAGAGACAGCCTGTCGGCTTCCAACAAACGGTTTTCCTGGCTGCCGATTTCTATGGTGGTGAACTCGAACGCTGGCCCCGGCCGTAAGGACAGCCTGGCTGTACCAAGCCGGACCGGTTGCGACAAAGCGCTGCTTAGCCGGTCTTGCAACTCGGCCCGATAGTGATTCAGGTCGAAAGTAGCCAGGAAAAAGGCAGCCCAGAGCAGACCTGTGACGCTCAATATGCCGAGGAGGGTTAAGATGGGGTGGCGGCGGAACATGGGTATCCTTTGCTCGGGTTTATCTTGCCCGGTTATTGTGCGATATATGGCGCCGCTGGGCAACTGAAAATGAGATGTATTGAATTAAAGGTAGATCTTTCAGCGGTCGGGTGGGCGGAGTCCGACCGCTGAGAGCAGATGTTTCAGTTCCTGAGGCAGCGGACAATTGACGGTCAGTCTCTGGCCTTCGCTGGCCCCCGGCCAGGAAAGGGCGCAGCAATGAAGGAAAGGCATTTGACGGTCCAGAATGTTCGGTCCGCGGTAACGTCGGTCTCCAACCAGCGGGTGGCCGGCATCGGCTAACTGTCGGCGAATCTGGTGCTTGCGCCCGCTGAGCAGTTCCAGCCGCAGGAACGTATAGTGTTGGTTGCCAGCCATGCGGCGGTAGCGGGTAGTGGCTTTGCGTAATTTGCCTTTGGCCGGTACCGGAGTATGCAGCTCGCCGCTGTCGGCTGTCTCGCCAACGACCAGTGCCATATAGTGTTTTTCCACCTGCCCGGTCATGAAATAGTCGCCCAGAATGCCGGCTGCGCGGCGGCCTTTGGCAAACAGTACCGGACCAGAGGTGCCGACATCGAGACGGTGCACCGGAAAAGCGCCAAAGGGTAATCTTCGGCGTTTTAGCCAATTGTCCACCCGGTCGGCGAGATTGTCCGTTTCATGACCGGCTCCCCGGTGTATGGCCAGCCCGGCCGGCTTGTAAACCGCCAGGAAGTCCGGACCTTCCAGCAAAACCTCAATTTTCTCCCGATGGGATTCCAGCAGGAATTCTGCGAGGCGTTTGTTCCCCGGCAGGGTCAAAACATCCTCTGCCTGCAATGGAGTATGGCCGGTGGCGGTTTGACCATTGAGCCGCAATTTGCCTTTGCGGATCAACTGCTGCAGATAGGCGGCGGGTGCGGCAGGAATCTGCTCCTGCAAAAATGCCAACAGGGATTGGCCGGAACTTTTGCTGGTTACGGTTAATTTATTCATGAAGTCTATGATAGCGCCGCCGCTTCTGCCTGGCAAGCGCTTCGCCCATCGCCTTCGCAGTGCTTGTCGGAGCAGGTGTGTGGGCTAGCTTATGTACTTTACATGGTTTTGGGAGATTGCTACCATGGCTCGTCATTTTGCTGGCCAGGGTGTCGGAACAGATGCAGATCAAACGCCTCGAAATAGTCGGTTTTAAGTCTTTCGTCGATCGGGTCAGTCTCGATTTCAACGAAGGCATTGCTGCGGTCGTTGGTCCCAACGGTTGCGGCAAAAGCAATATCCTGGATGCTATTCGATGGGTAATGGGGGAGCAGAGCGCCAAAAAGCTCCGGGGCCGATCCATGGAAGATGTTATCTTCGGCGGCAGCGAGACCCGCAAGCCGGTGGGTATGGCCGAAGTGTCGATGACTTTTTCCAACGAACAGGGTCTTGGTCCTCCGGCTATTCGCGACTTTCCCGAAATTATGGTTACCCGCCGGCTCTACCGCAACGGCGACAGCGAATACCGGCTGAACAAGACACCCTGCCGTTTGCTCGATATCACCGAACTTTTTATGGATACCGGTGTCGGAGCGCGAGCCTATTCGATTATCGAGCAGGGCAAGATCGGCATGATTCTCAATGCCAAGCCGGAAGATCGCCGTTTCCTGATTGAAGAGGCCGCCGGCATCAGCAAGTTTAAGGCCCGCAAACAGTCAGCGCTGCGAAAAATCGATGCGACGCGACAGAATCTGTTGCGTTTGCGGGATATCATCAGCGAGGTGCGCCGGCAGCTAAACGCCCTGAAACGCCAGGCGCGCAAGGCAGAGCAATACCGGGACTATCGTGAAGAATTAAAGTCCATCGAGGTTGGCCTGGCTGCAGAGCGCTACCGGGAACTCGATACTCAGAAATCGGCCGAGGAAGTTACTCATAGCGAGCGAAGCCGCAGGCGGGATACGCTGGATACGCAACTGCAAAAAGAAGAACTGGAATTCGAAAAACAGCGTTTATTACAGGCCGAAGCGGAAAAAGAGCTGGCACAAAAGCAGGAACAGTTCTTCCATTTGACCGCCTCCATTCAGAAGGCCGAATCACGGATCGATTTTGATCAGAAAGCGATAGTCGGTCTGCAACGCCAGCAAGAGCGCCTGATCGCTGAACTCGAAAGCCTCGGCCAACAGTTGACCGAGACCGATCACGAAGAAGCGGTTCTGCGTTCCAGTGAATCGAATTATGAGGCCGATCTGGCCCGGGAGACGGCGCGATTGGCCGAGGGCGAGTCGGCCCTTGAGGCCCTTGTGGCTGCCGATGAAGCGGCGCTCAAGGCCCTCGAGGAAGACCGGCAAACCTTATTTGCGCTCAGTGGGGAATTGTCGCGCCTGGATAACCGTCGTGGCGAAGTGCAGCGTCATCAGCAAGCCCTGGCGGAAAAGCATTCCCGTAATACCCGGGAACAAAATTCAATCGAGGAGCAACAGGGACAACTTCAGGAACGGATTGACGCTCAGCAAGGAGTTTTGGACGAGTGGCGGCAGGGGCGCACCGAACTGCAGCAGGACCTTGAAGAAGCAAAAATTCAGATTCAACGGGTTCGCCAGCAGATGGAAGAAGGGGAATCGCTCCTTTTGCAGCGTCAGGAAGTACTCAGCCGCCGCCGTTCGCGCCTGGAATCGCTGCGGGACCTGGAGAACAGTCTGGAAGGCTATCAGGAGGGCGTCCAGACCTTGATGGCTGACGCGGACTGGTCCGAGTGTTGCGAGGGCTTGGTCGCCGATCTGTTTGAGGTGCCGGCCGATTATGAAATAGCCCTGGAAGCGGTATTGGGCGACCGCCTGCAGGCTCTGCTGCCAAACAGCAGTGAGGATGTCTGGCCGGCTTTGGAGCTCTTGCGAAGCAAAGGCGGCCGCGGCGCCTTTTTGCTTCCAGAAGCCGATCTTGCTCAGGAAAATGACTTGTCCGTAAAGGGCGGAGTTCCCCTCAATAGCTTGATTGGGCCGAAAGCGGGTGCAGAGCAGGCCGTTTCTGCCTTGCTGGAAGGACTTTTTTTGGTAGAAGACCTTGGCCCCTTTTTACAAGAGTCTTTACCCTGGGGCGTGACACTGGTCACCCCTGCCGGAGACTGTCTCTGTCATCGCGGCTTGTTGCAAGGCGGCGCCAACAGCGCTTTTAATGCCGGCTTACTGCACAAACGGCGAGAGATGAAAGAGCTGGCCACGGAAGTGGACAATTTGGAACAGGAATTAGCCGAACTGCACCGACAGCGACAACAGCAGAAGGATTTGTTTGCCGAAGCTGAAGGGGCGCTTCAGGAGCTCGCAAGCTCTCTGCATGCCCAGGAATTACGCCTGGCCGACGGGGAAAAAGATCTTGCCCGTTTGCTCGATGATGCCCGCCGGTTCAAGGAACGGATCGAACTGCTGAAGTTTGAAGAAGAGCAGCTGATCGAAGAGACAGCTTTCCTGCAGCAAGAGCTGGCAAAGGCAGAGAGCGGCCGCAGTGAACAGGAACAGCGGAAGGCCGAACTGGAACAGTCCGTGGCCTTGCATCAGGCGGATTTGCAGGAACGGCGGCTCGCCTTGGCCAAGGCCCGCGATGAAGTGACCGCCCTCAAGGTGGATTTGGCCGGCTTGCGTGAGCGGGGTGAAGGTAACCGTCGAAATCTGAAGCGTTTGAATAAATTGCGCCAAGAGGGCCAGCAGCGCTTGCTCGGGTTGCAACAGCAGCAGAAAGAAGCTGGCCTGGAACAGGAACAGTTGCAGCAGGCTGTGGAACGTCACCGCCTTGAGCTGGATGTCCTGATACGGCGGCGTGATGAGGAATCGACGAATCAGGATACCGTTAAGGACCGTTTTGAAGAGGGAGCTCAAAGCTTACGGGATCGAGAAGCGGGTCTTAAGGAACTGCGTAAACAGCAGGCAGCTTTGCATGAGGAATTGGCTCAAAGCCAGGTGAAGTTGAGGGAAATAGAACTGGAAACGGAGCATTTGCTGCAAACGGTTCTCGATCGCTATCGTGTCGACCTGTCGCAGCAGCCCCCAGAAACTCGATCTTTTGATGAGGCTGAGTCAGAAAGGCGCTTGCAGGAGCTGCGGCATCTTTTGGACGATATGGGGGAGGTCAACCTGATGGCTATCGAGGAGTTCAACGAGCTGGAGGAGCGCTGGACTTTCTTGACCGGGCAAGAGCAGGACCTGCAGAACTCCATGGAGTCATTGCAGTCAGCGATTACCAAGATCAATCGAACCACGCGCAAGCGTTTTCGAGAAACTTTTGAACAGGTCAACGCGCGCTTTCAAGATGTTTTTCCCCGCCTCTTCCTGGGCGGTAAAGCGGAATTGAAACTGACAGATGAACAGGATTTGCTGGAGACGGGTATCGATATTGCGGTTCAGCCTCCGGGCAAGAAGCTCCAGAGTGTCAACTTGCTCTCCGGTGGAGAAAAGGCCCTCACGGCGGTTGCGCTGATTTTTGCCATCTTTCTCATCAAGCCTTCACCCTTTTGTATCCTTGATGAGGTTGATGCTCCTCTGGACGACGCCAATATCAGTCGTTTTAACGATATGGTGGAGGAAATGTCGAGCAAGTCGCAGTTTATCATTATTACTCACAACAAAAGGACAATGGCGGTTGCCAATACCTTATATGGTGTGACCATGGAGTCGCCCGGGGTTTCGAAACTGGTCTCGGTGCGTATAAACGACTTTTGATAGCGGCGCAAAAATTGATCAAGTGCCTGCCTTGCACTTGAGGTGTTTTGCTAAGCCATTCATTTTGTATGCTTTTTTGTGAAAGCATCACTATATAGGAGCCGCGATGCCTTTCAAATCATTGTTGCAGGAATTGATCGACAGCGTTCCCGGGGCTTCGGGGGCTATTATCGCCGACTGGGAAGGGGAGGCGGTGGATCACGTAGCGCACATGGACGATTATGAACTGCGGGTGATCGGTGCCCACAAGGGCATTATTCTTGGCAATCTGCGCCAGGTGATGAATCGCCTGCAAGAAGACCAGTTGCAGGAGGTGGTGATCGCCACCAGCGATGCACAGATTTTGATTCTGCCGGTAACTCACGATTATTTTTTGGTGCTGGTCACCCACCGCGAGGCGGTGATAGGCCGCGCTCTGTATGCAGCACGCCTCTGTGTGGAAGAACTGGAAAAAGAGATTGCCTGAGGTTCAGGTAGCATAAATATCCTTTAGAAGGAGATTGAGAATAAATGGAATGGTTTTCCCGTTGGAAATTGGTTGTCGTTGAATGGTTGGCTCAGGCCGGTGTGCCGGAAGAGCAGCGGGCGGCCATGGCTTTGACTCTGTTTATTGTTCTGGCAGGTGTCGGCTTGCTGTTGATCGGTTGGCTGGCGGTGCGTTTGTTTAAAAAGCCTTCTGTGCCTGCGGTGGAAGAACAGGCAATAGAACCGCCTGTTGCGGAGCAGGAAATTGTCGAACCGGTTTCAGAAGAGCCTGTATTCCCGGCTGAGTCGGATGCGGCTCTACAGGAGCCGCTGGCAGAGCCGGTTGTTGAAGAGAAGGAAGATGCAGCAACTGAGGAACCGGCCCCTGAAGAGGTTGTTTTAACTCCTGAAGAGGTTGTTTCGCCGCCGGAAACCGAGGTGGTCCCTGTTGAGGAAGAAGCTGCCCCGGTTGCGATAGAAGAGGCGCCACCCGTCGAAGAAATTGTACCCGAGCCGGAAGCCCCGGTTAAGGTCAGTCTTTTCGAACGCATGCGGGCTGGCCTGGCCAAGACCCAGGCTTCTCTGGTAGGACGCATCGATGCTTTGTTGAACAGTTCCCAGGGGATCGATGAAGATCTCATGGAAGAGCTGGAAGAGGTTCTGGTAACCGCCGATTTCGGTATGCAGACGACCATGAGCCTGATGCAATCGCTGGAAGAACGGATTTCCGCCGGTGAGGCCGCCGATCCCCAGGCGCTGCGTGGTTTGCTCAAAGACGAAATCCGCCAGCGGCTGCGCTTGGAAGCGGCTCCTCTCGATCTCGAAAGTTCGTCGCCGTATGTCATTATGGTGGTCGGGGTAAACGGTGTGGGCAAAACCACCACCATCGGCAAGCTGGCTCATCAATTTGTCACCCAGGGCAAGACCGTCTTGCTTGGTGCAGGTGATACCTTCCGTGCCGCCGCAGCCGAGCAGTTGGCTGTCTGGGGTGAGCGGGCCGGGGTGGAAGTGATCCGTCAGGAGTCTGGCTCCGACCCTGCCGCCGTGGCTTTTGACGCGGCCAAAGCGGCAGTGGCTCGCAAGGTTGATGTATTGATTCTCGATACCGCCGGTCGCCTGCACACCAAGGTTAACCTGATGGAAGAGTTAAAGAAGGTTCGCAGAGTGCTTGATCGTGAGATACCCGGCGCGCCTCACGAGACTCTTTTGGTAGTCGATGCCACCACCGGCCAGAATGCTCTGGTGCAGGCCCGGCTATTCCAGGAGGCTGTGGAAGTTTCAGGCCTCGCGTTGACCAAGCTCGATGGTACGGCCCGGGGCGGGATGCTGGTGGCTATCGGCAATGAGCTCGGTTTGCCCGTGCGCTACGTCGGTATCGGGGAAGGGATGGAAGACCTGCGGCCCTTTGACCCGGATCTTTTTGTCGAGGCGTTGTTTGATCAGCAGGGATAACTCCTTGACTTTTAGCTGTTGTTTACATAAAGTTTTCAGATTCACCAGAGAAGGAATCCCGTGGACTTAAGTATCGTTCTTCGATTGGAAGAAAAGATCGATCAGCTTCTGGCTCGCAAGCAGAACCTGGAAGAGCAATGTCGACAGTTGGCAGCCGAAAAGGCCGCTCTGCTGCAGGAAAAAGAACAGTTCGGCATTGAACTGGACAGAATTCTTGCCAAGCTGGATGGTCTGGGTCAGGAAATGCCTTGAAGCATGCGGTTCAAGTCACCATCCTCGGCCAGCAATATACGGTAAAGAGTGCTGCGTCGCCGGAAGAGGTTCAACGTGTTGCGGATTTTGTAAACGGCCAGGTTGCAGAGGTGACAGCCGGCAAATCCGTCGACACGCTGAACTCGGCCATTTTGACTCTGATGAATATAGGCGGAGCGTATTTGAATCTTCAAGACACGGTTGCCGGGCAACAGCAGGCCGAAGGGCGCTTGCAGGAGTTGCTTTTGCGCCTTGAACGTGCCTGTCCCGACGAGGGAAGTTTTTGAAGGTGCCGCGTTTTGGGTTCATCCTGGCATGTTGGCTGGCAAGTTAATATGCCGAGGCCGTAGCGGTCTCTGCGAGAATAATTCAAGATAGATCGGCAGATTGGTAGTTCGAAGGCGCTGTAAGATTAATCCGGCGCGTTCGTTAATCCGGTTGAACAGCCTTGATTCAGTATAAAAAAATTCACGTCTGATAATAAGGGCGTTGGCCGTAATAGATTTACATGGCGTTTTAGGATTCGTTGCCGACGGCAATGCTTTGAATCGACCGTGATTGGTCGCTGTTACCTGCTGGCTAAATGTTCCTTACCGTTTGGCCGGGGAGGTTTTTGACCCAACCTGGATTTAAGACCCACCTGCGTTCCTGTCTTAATGCTTCTCCGCAGAGATCTCCGAAAGTCAACGGAGATCTTCACCCATGCCCAAAAGATCCATCAGGGCCGATTTGCTCGCCCGACGTAAGCATCTTGCGGCCGAAACCTGCTTGAGCCACAGTCTGCAGATACAGCAATTTCTGTTGCAAACAGCTGAGTTCCAGGCTGCAACAGCCATTGCTCTCTACAGTCCGGTCTTAAACGAAGTTTTTACCGAACAATTGTTTCGCGCGGCCTGTGATGCCGATAAATTAGTAGCCTATCCCCGGGTCTGCGGCGCCGACCTCGAGTTTGTTCGTGTTGCGGGTCCCGGTGACCTGTCTCCCGGTTCATTCGGCGTGCTGGAACCGACTGGCAATCAGCTGGTCTCCCCTGGTGCTCTGGACATGGCTGTCGTTCCCGGTGTGGGTTTTGATCTCCAGGGCGGGCGGCTGGGGTATGGCAAAGGGTTTTACGATCGCGGCCTGCATAGTTCTCAGCGGCCAAAGTGTTTGGTCGGTTTGTGTTTTGAATTGCAATTGCTGGAGAAATTGCCGGCAGAGAACCACGATGTGCACATGGACATAATTATCACCGAAAAGGGGCGTTACGATATGGATTCAAAGGCCCCGTCGGTTTCGCAGCTTTCATCAATTTGAGGAGGTAGTGCTTTGAGTATAGAGATTGTTTTTTTGTTGGTCGGTGTCTCCATCGTTGCCGGGGCTGTGATCGGAACGGTTCTGCGTAACAGGATATCCGGTTCCCAGGTCGCCGCAGCCAAGCAGACGGCCAGCCAGATTCTGGCCGAGGCGGAAAAGGAAGCGGATATCGTTCGAAAGGAAGCCGCCATTCAGGCTAAAGATGCCCTCCTTGCCGCCAAGGCTGAGTGGGAAAGTGAAGCCAAGGAGATGCGCCGTGAGCTTCAGGCCCAGGAGAAGCGGCTGTTGCAGCGTGAAGAAAATATCGATCGGAAAATGACTCAGCTTGAGGAGCGTGAAGGGGCATTGAACAGGCGTGAAAAACACCTCGATGGCCAGGAAAACCGGGTCAAGGAGCAGGAAGCGGAAGTTGACAAGCTGATTGCTGAGCAGACAAGGCGGTTGGAGGGGTTATCCGAGCTTAGTGCCGAGGAAGCCAGGCAGCAGCTTATGGCCAATATGGAGAGTCAGGCCCGTCACGATTGCGCCAAGCGCATCAAGCAGATCGAAGATGAAGCCCGAGAGACCGCCGATAAAAAAGCCAAAGAAGTTCTGGCGCTGGCAGTACAACGCTATGCCGGCGACTACGTTGCCGAAAAGGCCGTCAGCGTGGTGGCTCTGCCTTCGGACGAAATGAAGGGGCGGATCATCGGCCGTGAAGGTCGAAACATTCGGGCTATCGAAGCGGCAACAGGCATCGACCTGATTATCGACGATACGCCCGAGGCGGTGATTATTTCCGGCTTCAATCCGGTGCGCCGGGAAGTGGCGCGGATCTCCCTGGAACGCTTGATCACCGATGGCCGTATCCATCCTGCCCGTATCGAGGAAGTGGTTCAGAAGGCCACCGAGGATGTGGACAAATCCATCCGCGAAGCGGGAGAGCAGGCGACCTTCGATGTCGGCGTGCACGGTATCCATCCCGAGGTGATCAAGCTGGTCGGCCGTCTTAAATATCGTACCTCTTATGGTCAGAATGTCTTGCAGCATTCCATAGAAGTCGCCTTCTTGTGCGGAATCATGGCCGCTGAACTCGGCATCAATGTGAAGCAGGCCAAGCGGGCCGGATTGCTGCACGATATCGGTAAGGCCGTCGACCATGAGATCGAGGGTTCACACGCCGTTATCGGTGCCGATTTGGCCCGTAAGTACGGTGAATCTCCCAAGGTGGTTCATGCCCTGGCCGCTCACCATGAAGACGAAAAGCCTTCTACCGTGTTGGCGGTATTGGTGCAGGCCGCCGATGCCCTTTCCGGGGCGCGCCCCGGAGCGCGGCGTGAGATGCTGGAAACCTACGTTAAGCGTCTTGCAGACCTGGAGCGAATCGGAACCTCCTTTAAGGGGGTCACCAGTTGTTTCGCTATTCAGGCCGGGCGGGAAATACGGGTCATGGTCGCCAGCGATAAAGTGTCCGATGTGGAATCCCATGTCCTGGCCAAGGATATCGCCCAAAAAGTTGAAGGGGAAATGACTTACCCCGGGCAAATTAAAGTTAACGTCATCCGCGAGACTCGGGCCGTCGAATACGCCAAGTAGTTTTCATCTGGAAACAGCCCTTTTCCGCCGTGGCGGCGTCAATCTGCGGGCTTGCTTGTGCGGCGTACCGATGTACGCCTCCGCGCAAGCTCTAGATTTCCTTGCCACAACGAAAAATTGTTCGTTTCCATATGAAAACAGCACTGTGGTCGTCCGAATGTTTTCCAATGGCCACTCAATTTATGTTCATCCGGCAATGCCGAATGAACTGAGGAGAGACACTTTTTGAACATACTGTTTATTGGAGATGTGATTGGACGTACCGGGCGACGAGCCTTGTCCGATCGCCTGCACCGCCTGGTTGACGAGCATCAGGTCGACCTGGTCGTGGCTAACGGCGAGAATGCCGCCGCCGGCTTCGGCCTGACGGCCCCCATTGCCATGGAATTGTTCGACCTTGGGGTCGATGTGATTACTTCCGGCAATCATATCTGGGATAAGCGCGAGGTTTACGATTACCTCGACCGGGAAGAAAGGTTGCTGAGGCCGGCGAATTACCCTCCTGGTTTGCCGGGAAATGGAGCGGGCATCTTTGCTACCAGTGCCGGGATCAAGGTCGGGGTCATAAATCTAGAGGGACGGGTCTTTATGAACAATCTCGACTGTCCCTTTCGCGCGGCAGACCGCTTGATTGAAGAACTGCGTCAACAGACCCCGATTATTTTTATCGATTTTCATGCCGAGGCCACCAGCGAAAAGATGGCTTTAGGGCATTACCTCGACGGTCGGGCTTCCGCCGTCATCTGTACTCACACGCATGTGCAAACGGCAGACGAACGGGTTCTTCCCGGCGGTACGGCTTATATGTCCGATGCCGGCATGACGGGCAGTAGCGATGCGGTGATCGGGATGCGCAAAGAGCAGGCGATTGAGAAGTTTCTCAATCAGGTGCCGGTACGCTTTGAGGTGGCAAAGAAAGATCCCTTTGTTTGCGGTATTTTGATCTCGATCGATGAGGAGACGGGCCGTGCCCTGGCGGTAAGGCGAATTCAGGTACGGGCTCAGTCGTAGTTACTGATTTTGGTTCAAAGGCCGGCGGCACGGAGGCCGACGGGTATAACGGGAACAGCGAGCAAGGATTAGGTTATGAAGTCGTTGCAGGAACAGATGGCGGTCATCAGGCGTGGCGCCGTGGAGGTCTTGGTCGAAACCGAGCTGGAAGAAAAGCTCAAAAAGTCGATTGACAGCGGCGTGCCGCTGAAGATCAAGGCCGGGTTTGATCCGACGGCTCCCGACCTCCACTTGGGCCATACGGTGCTTATACAAAAACTTAAGCAGTTTCAAGACCTGGGTCATGAAGTGAACTTCCTGATCGGTGATTTTACTGCCATGATCGGCGATCCGACCGGTAAGAGCGAAACGCGCAAATCCCTCACCCGGGAGGAAGTGTTGCAGAACGCCGAAACCTATAAAGAACAGGTGTTCAAGATCCTTGATCCGGAAAAGACCAAGGTTGTATTCAACAGTGCCTGGATGGGCGAGAAGTCCGCGGCCGACCTCATTGCGCTGGCGTCCAGATATACGGTTGCGCGGATGCTGGAGCGCGATGACTTTCACAAGCGCTTCACCGGTCAGCAGCCCATCGCGATTCATGAATTTCTCTATCCTCTGGTACAGGGCTACGATTCGGTTGCTTTGCAGGCCGACGTAGAGCTTGGCGGTACCGACCAGAAGTTCAATCTGCTGGTAGGGCGAGAATTGCAGAAGCAGGAGGGGCAGGCGCCTCAGTCCGTGGTCACCATGCCGCTGCTCGAAGGTCTTGACGGCGTTAATAAGATGAGCAAGTCCCTCGGGAACTATATCGGCATTACCGAGTCTCCCAAAGAAATCTACGGCAAGATCATGAGCACTTCGGATGAACTGATGGTCCGTTACTATGAGCTGCTCTCGGATGTCGACCTTGCTGAGTTGCAGCGAATCAAGGACGGAGTGGACGGCAAGGAAGGCGGTGCCCATCCCATGGAGAGCAAGAAGGCCCTGGCTCGGGAGATGGTGGTGCGTTTTTATGATCAAGATGCTGCGCAGCAGGCCGAGCACGATTTTGTCCAGCAGTTCAAGCAGAAAGAAATACCGGACGACATCCCCGTATTCAACATGTCGGATGATCAGCCAATCTGGATTTGCCGCTTGCTTACCGATGCCGGGCTCACCGCCAGCAACGGAGAGGCTCGGCGTCTCGTAAAACAGGGAGCCGTTCGCTTGGATGGAGAAAAGGTGGCCAACGCCGACCAGGAGGTGGCCCCGCAGGGTGAGGTCATTTTGCAGGCCGGCAAGCGTCGTTTTGCCCGCATTGTTTTCGGTTAAAAGTATAGCTTGCCGGGCGGAGTGTTCGGCTGTTCAGTGCCCTGGCTTGGGGGGCTGCCAGGTCAGTTGAAATTTTTTTTGAAAAAAGGTTGACAGCCGATAGCATAATCGTTATCTTTGCCGTCCCCTTAGCCGGGGAAGGCATGGCTCTTTCACAACTCGCCCCGATGTAGTTCGATTATTTTTGCCCCTAAAAAGCGTTGTCACAAAGGACAACGGACGGGCCGCGAAAAAAAAATCGATCTGAGTGAAAAAAAGTTCTTGACGGGCCGAGGACAATTCGATAGAGTCTGCCGCTGTCGCCAACGGGCGGCGGTTGAAAAAAGCTGGTCTTTGAAAACTAAATAGCAGACGTTTGAGATAGATCAAACAGTAAAAGTCAAACAAAAGAAACAGAATCAATATTTTTCAGTTATACAACTGGAGAGTTTGATCCTGGCTCAGAACGAACGCTGGCGGCGTGCTTAACACATGCAAGTCGAACGAGAAAGTTTCCTTCGGGAAACGAGTAGAGTGGCGCACGGGTGAGTAACACGTGGATAATCTGCCCGGCGATCCGGGATAACCTTCCGAAAGGAGGGCTAATACCGGATAAGCCCACGGGGACTTCGGTCCCAGCGGAAAAAGAGAGCCTCTGCTTGCAAGCTCTCGTCACCGGATGAGTCCGCGGCCCATTAGCTGGTTGGTGGGGTAATGGCCCACCAA